>Ga0209489_100959_pt1 | contig 57936 bp, 57 predicted proteins | sample SiratrowhiteBW_FD_187527 | JGI IMG/M metagenome (GOLD analysis project Ga0209489, IMG submission 187527) | Root nodule microbial communities of legume samples collected from California, USA - Siratro white BW (SPAdes) (version 2) | ecosystem: Host-associated > Plants > Roots > Nodule | place... | reverse complement strand
AATCTCCTTCATTTAATTCCTTCATCAGCCCATATCAAATTAAGAACGTGATTAGGCTTCAATTCAATCTTAGACTTTGTTTGCGCAGTCAAAATGTCTTGAATTAGCCCAATCAATGCCTCTTTCAGTTTTTGGGCCCTTGACCTGGTGATTGGTCCGCTTGGAATTTGCAAAGCATTCTTTTGAATTATTTATTTGTTCAGGTGCTTGAGGTTGGTTAAACTTCAGCTCTTGGTTCTCATCACGTAACCTAGCTTTCGGTTCATCCCGCATCGCTCATTCTGCTTACCAAAAACGACCCACTTGGAGCTCTCAATTTTGTGGCACGTCTCAACAGAGCAATCGCACCGTCCTACCTATTTAAAGTTTGAGAATAGGTCGAGGGCGTTGCGCCCCCGATGCCTCTAATCATTGGCTTTCTCCGATAGAACTCGCCCGCGGGCTCTAGCTATCCTGAGGGAATCTTCGTAGGGAACCAACTACTAGACGGTTCGATTAGTCTTTCGCCTCTATACCCAAGTCAGACGAACGACTTGCACGTCAATATCGTCAACCAGAACTCAAGCGAATCGAACCGATACATACCAAACTAGACCTAACCGAACCAAACCAAACCAACCATACCAGACCGAACCAGATCGAACTCAACCATACGAACTGAACCAAACCGAAACGAACCGAACCAAAACCAACCGAACCCAATCCAACTGAACCAGACCTAACCGAACCACGCTGAACTGAACCAGACTGAATTCAACCCAAGCAAACCAAACCAGACCATACCAAAGTAGACCAGACCATACCAAAGTAGACCAGACCGAACCCAACCAGACCGGATCGAACCAGAATTGACTGAACCAGACTGAATCGAACCAGATCGGACTGAACCAAACTAATTTGAACCGAACCATACTAGACTAGATCGAATCAAATCGAACCAAACAAGACCGAAATGAACCAGACCGAAATGAACCAGACTAGACCAAACCCAACCAGACCGAACTGATCCAGACCAAACCGAACCCATGTGAACCAGACTGAATCGAACCAGACCGAACGAACAAAACCAAAACCAACCGAACCCAATCAAACCAAACCAGACCAAATCCAACCACACCAAACACACCGATCCAAACCATATCTAAACAGACCCACCAAAACTCAAGCGAACCGAACCGATACATACCGAACTAGACCTAACCGAATCAAACCAAGACCAACCATACCGGACCGAACCAGACTGAACTCAACCATACGAACTGAAGCAGACCAAACCAAATCGAACCAATCCGAACCAAACTGAACCAGACCAGACCTAACCCAAGCGAACCATATCGAACCAAACAGACCAGATCAAACCCAACCAGCCTGTAGCGAACCAGACCAAACCAAACTAAACCAGACCGAGTCGAACCGAACCAGACAAGATCGAACCAAAGCTAACCAGAACGAACCAAACCAAACCAAACACAAGCAAAACAGATTGAACCGAACCGAACCAGACCAGACTGAACCAAAATGTACGAAACCAGATCGTATTGAACCAGACCGAATCGAACCGAACTAGATCGAGTCAAATTGAAACAGACCAGACCGAACCCAAACCAATTGGACCGAAACAAACCAAACTAGACCAAACCACAATAAACCGAGCCGAACCCGACCAAACCAAACCAAACCAAACTAGACCAAACCAAATCAAACCGGACTGAACAAGACCAGACCGAACCAAACCGGACCGAATCGAACCAGACCGAACCGAACCAGACTGAACCTAACCAGAATAGACCGAACCAGACCAAACTGAAGCCAGGCAAACTAGATCAGTCCGGACCGAACACATGTGAAACAGACCAAAACGAACTAGACCGAACCGAACCAGTCCAGACCGTATCAAACTAGACTAGACCAAACCCAATCGAACCAGACTGACCCGAACCAGAACGAATCGAACCGAACCAAACCAACTGAACCCAATCAAATCGAAGCAGACCAAATCTAATCGTACCAAACCGAATCACATCGAACCGAACCATACCGTACCAAACCCTACCGAATCAAACCCAACCGAACTCAAGCAAACCAAACCGAACCAACCCAGGCCAAACTGAACCAGACCAAACCAGATCAGACTAAACCAGACCAAACAGAACTAGACCAAACCGAACCAGACCGAGACGAACCCGACCGAATCAAACCCTAATCGGACCGAACCAGACCTAACCAAACCTGACCAAATCGAACCAGACCTAACCAAACAAAACCAAACCAAATCGAACTAGATCGAACCTAAGTGAACCAAACAGAACCGAACCAAACAAAACTGAACCAAACCAAACCAAACCGAACCAAGACCAACCAAACCCAACCAGGCCAAATCCAACCACACCAAACCGAACCACTCCAAACCGAACCACACCAAACCGAACCATACCGAACCACACCAAACCAAACCATATTGAACCAAACCGGACAGAACCATACCAGACCGAACCAGCCCGGACCAAACTAGACTAGACCAAATCGAAACAAACCAGACTTGACCGAACCAGCCCGGACCAAACTAGACTAGACCAAACTAAAACAACCCAGACTGAACCGAACCAGACCGAACCGAACCAGCCCGGACCCAACTAGGCTAGACCAAATCGAAACAAACCAGACTGAACTGAACCGAATCGAACCGAACTAGATTGAGTCAAATTGAAACAGACCAGACCGAACCCAAACCATCGGACCGAAACGAACCAAACTGGACCAAACCACAATAGATCGAGCCTAACCCGACCAAACCGAACCAAACTAGACTAGACCAAACGAAATCAAACTGGACTGAACAAGACCGGACCGAACCAAACCGGACCGAATCAAACCAGACTGAACCGAACCAGACTGAACCTAACCAGACTAGACCGAACCAGACCAAACTGAAGCCAGGCAAACCAGATCAGTCCGGACCGAACACATGTGAAACAGACCAAAACGAACTAGACCGAACCGAACCAGACCAGACCGTATCAAACCAGACTAGATCAAACCCAATCGAACCAGACTGACCCGAACCAGAACGAATCGAACCGAACCAAACCAACTGAACCCAATCAAATTGAACCAGACCAAATCTAACCATACCAAACCAAACGACATCTAACCGAACCATACCGTACCAAACCCTACCGAATCAAACCCAACCGAACTCAAGCAAACCAAACCGAACCGACCCAGGCCAAACCGAACCGACCCAGGCCAAACCGAACCAGACCAAACCAGATCAGACTGAACCAGACCAAATGAAACCAGACCGAACCGAACCAGCCCGAGACGAACCCGACAGAATCAAGCCCTAACCGGACCAAACCAGACCGAATCGAACCAGACCTAACCAAACCTGACCAAACCGAACCAGACCTAACCAAACAAAACCAGACCAAATCAAATTAGATCAAACCTAAGCGAACCAAACCGAACCGAACCAAACTGAACCAAACCAAACTGAACCAGACCAAATCCAACCACACCAAACCGAACCACTCTAAACCGAACCACACCAAACCGAACCAGAACAAACCGAACCCTACCAAACCAAACCCCACCGAACTGAATCAAATCAAACCAAAGCAGACCTAACCAAACCCAACCGAAAACCATTCAAACTGAACCAGACCAAATCACACCACACCAAACCGAACCATACCGAACCAAATTGAACTGAGCCAAACCTAACCAAACTCAACCAAACCAAATCAATCAGAACAAGATCAAGTTAAACCACACCAAACCAAATCATACCGAACCACACCAAACCAAACCATATTGAACCAAATCAGTCACAGCCATACCGAACAGAACCATACCGGACCGAACCAGCTCGGACCAAACTAGACTAGACCAAACCGAAACAAACCAGACTAGACCAAACCATACCAGACCGAACCAGCCCGGACCAAACTAGACTAGACCAAACTAAACAAACCAGACTGAATCGAACCAGACCGAATCGAACTAGCCCGGACCAAACTAGACTAGACCAAACCGAAACAAACCAGACTGAACTGAACCAGACTGAACTGAACCAGACTGAACCAAACGAGACTAAACCAAACCAAACTAGACCAAAACGAAACAAACCAGACTGGATCGAACCGGACCGAACCGAACCCAAGCGAACAGGACCGAAATGAAGCAAACCAAAATGAACCAAACCAGAACGAACCAGACCAGAACGAACCAGACCAGACCAAACCAGAGTGAATTAAATTGAACCAGACCAGACCAAACTCGTCCGGGTTAACCGTCCCGGACCGAACCGAACCAGACCCAACACAACCCAACTCGACCCAACCAAACCGAACCAGACTAAACAAGACTGGACCGAACAAAACTTTGGACCGAGCCGAACCAGACCGAACAGAACCAGACCAGACCGAACCCAAGCAAACAAGACCGAAACAAAGCAGACTAAAACGGACCATACTAGAACGAACCCAGCCACACCAGACATGAACGAACCAAACTGAACTAGACCGGACACCAAACCAGATCGAACCGAACCCGACTGAACCGAACTAGACCAAACCAAACCAGATTGGACCGAACCAGACCGGACCGAATCCAAGCGAACATGACCGAAATGAAGAAGACCAAAACAAAGTGGACAAGATCGAACCAAACCAGACAAAACCAGAACAAACCAAACTGAACCAGATCGAACCTAACTAGACCGGACTTAACTAGACCGGACCAAACAAGACCAGGCCAAACCAGACCAAACTAAACCTGACCAAAATTCGGTCTGGTTCGCTTAGGTTCAGTTTGGTCTGGTTTTGTTTGATTAGGTCTAGTTCGATTCGGTCTGGTTCGGTTAGGTCTGGTTGGATTCGGTCTGGTTTAGTTAGATTCGGTACTGTCTCGTTAGGTTCGATCTAGTTCGCTTGGTTTTGTTCTGATATGGTTCGATTGGACTAAGTCTGATTCGGTTCGGTCTGGTCCAGTCTGGTTTGTTTCGGTCAAGTTCGCTTAGGTGCGGTTATGTCAGGTTCGGTCCAATCTGGTGCGCTTGGGTTCAGTCCGATCTGGTTTGATTCAACTCAATCTAGTTCGGTTCGGTAGGGTTCGATTCGATACAGTAGGGCTCAGTTTGGTCTGGTTCAGTTTAGGTTTTAGAGTTTAGGTTTAGGCTTTGGTTCAATGTGGTTCGGTTTAGTGTGGCTCGGTTTGGTGTGACTAGATTTGGTCTGGTTCGATTTGGTTGGGTTCAGTTCGGTTTGGTTGGGTTCAGTTCGGTTTTGTTCAGTTGAGTTCGGTTTGGTTTGGTTCTTTTTGGTTCACTCGCTTAGGTTCGATGTGGTTCAGTTTGGTCTGGTTTGGTTTGATTAGGTCTGGTTCGGTCTGGTTTAGTCTGGTTCGGTCTGGTTTGGTCTGGTCTGGTCTTGTTCGATTCGATTCGATTCGGTTAAGCCCTGTCTAGTTCGGTCTGGACTGGTTTAGTTTGGTTTGTTCTGGTTTGGTATAGTCTAGTTCGTTCTGGTCTAGTTCGTTTTGGTCTGTTTTGGTTCGGTCTTGTTCGCTTGGGTTCAGTCCGTTCTTGCTCAGTCCAGTCTGGTTCAGTTCAGTCTCGTTCGATTCGGTCCGGTTTGGTTCGGTACAGTCTTGTTCAGTTCATTTAATTTGGTTTGGTCTAGTCTGGTTTGGTTCGTTTGGGTTCGATTCATTTCATTTTGGTCAAGTTTAATTTGGTTTCGTTTGCTTGGGTTCGGTTTGGTCTGGTTCGTTACAGCCTGGTTCAGTTTGGTTCGGTCGAATATGGTCTGGTTCGGTTTGGTTCGGTTGGGTTGGGTTTGGTTCAGTTTGGTTTAGTCAGGTTAAGTCTGGTCTGGTTTGGTCTAGTCTTGTTTGGTCCAATCCAGTTAAGCCCAGTCTAGTTCGGTCTGATCTAGTTCAGTTTGGTTCGTTCTGGTCTGGTCTGGTCTGGTTCATTCTGGTCTGCTTTGCTTTCGTTTGGTTCGTTCTAGTCTACTTTGTTTTGGACTTCTTCGTTTCGTTCATGTTCGCTTGGATTCAGTCCGGTCTAGTTTGGTCGAGTCTGGTTCAGTTCGGCCTGGTTCGCTTGGGTTCGGTTTGGTCTGGTTTCATTCTGACCTAGTTCGGTTCGGTTCGGTCACATTTAGTCCGATCTAGTCTGGTTCGGTTCGGTCTGGTCTGCTTGGCTTCAGTCTGGTCTGGTTGGCTTCGGTCTGGTTACCTAGGTTCAGTTTGACAATAGTCTAGTTCGGTTCGGTTTGGTTGGCTTGGTTCAGTCTGATTTTGCTTTGGTTCGTTTTGGTCTGGGTAGATTCGGTCTGGTTTGGTTCGTTTTGGTCTGCTCCGTTTCGGTCTTGTTCAATTGGGTTCGGTCTGGTTCGGTTCGGGCTGATTTGGTTCGGTCCGGTCTTGTTAAGTCTGGTTTGGTTCGGTTTGGTCTAGTTTGGTTTGGTTCAGTTTGGTTTGCTTCGGTTCGATTCAGTTCAATTTGGTATGTTTTGGTTTGGTTTGGTTCTGTTCGGTTCGGTTTGTTAAAGCCCGATCTGGTTCGGTTTGATAAAGCCCGATCTGGTTCGGTCCGGTTTAGTTCAGTTTGGTTCGTTCTAGTTTGGTCTGGTTTGGTTCGTTCTGGTCTGGTTCATTTTGGTTTGGTTCGTTTCGGTCTTGTTCGCTTGGGTTCGGTCTGGTATGGTTCAGTATAGTCTAGTTTAGTATAGTCTGGTTCGGTTCAGTCTGGTTCTGTTCGGTCTAGTTCGGTTCAGTCTGGTTTGGTTCGATTTAGTCTAGTCTGGTTTGGTTCGGTTTGGTTTGCTTGGGTTTGATTTAATTCAGTTTGGATTGGTTTGGTTTAGTATAGTTCGCTTGGGTTTGGTTCAGTTTGGTATAGTTTCGTTGCGGTCCGGATGGGTTCGGTCCGGTTTGGTTTGGCCTGGCTGGGTCTGGTTCAGCTCGGTCCAGTCCGGTTAAGCCTGGTCAGGTTTAGTCTGGTCTGGTTCAGTTTAGTTCATTCTGGTTTAGTCTGGCCTGGTTCATTCTGGCCTGGTTCGTTTTGGTCTCCTTTGTTTTGGTCTTGTTCGCTTGGGTTTAGTTCGGTCTGGGTTGGTCCAATCTGGTTTGTTTCGGTTTGGTTTGTTTCATTTTGGTCTAGTTTGGTTTGGTCCATTCTGGTTCGGTTCGGTCTGGTTCGGTTCAGTCTGGTTTGTTTCTGTTTGGTTTGTTTCGTTTTGGTCTAGTCTGGTTTGGTCCGGTCTGGTTTGGTTCGGTTTGGTTTAGTTTAGTCTGGTTCAGTTCAGTCTGGTTTATTTCGGTTTGGTTTGTTTCGTTTCAGACAAGTCGGGCCTGGTTCGCTCCGGTCTGGTTCGGTTCAGTCTGGTTTGTTTTGGTTTGGTCTAGTCTGGTTGGGTTCGATCTGATTCGGTTCAATCTGGTTTGTTACGGTTTGGTCTAGTTTGGTTTAGTTCGATTCAGTTTGGTTTAGTTCGATTCAGTTTAGTTTGGTTTGGTTCGGTTCAGTTTGGTCTGGTTTGGCTTGGTCTGGTTTGCTTGGGTTCGGTCTGATTGGATCTGGTCCGGCCTGGTTCATTTTGGTTCAGTCTCGTCTGGTTTGGTTCGTTCTGGTTCGGTTTGGTCTGGTTTGATTCGATTCTATCTGGTCTGGTTGGGTTCGGTCTAGTTTGCTTGGGTTCAGTTTGGTTTGGTCTGGTTCTCTTCGGTTCGGTTCGGTTTGGTCTGGGTCGATGTTGTCTCGCTCATTTCAATCTGGTCTGATCTAGTCCGATCTAGTTGGATCTGGTTCGGTCTGGTCCGCTTAAGCCCGGTCGTGTTCGATACGGTCTGGTTCAGTTTGGTTCAATCTGGTTCGGTTCGATTTGGTTTGGTTTGGTCTTGTTCGATCTGGTCTGGTTCGGTTCAGTCTGGTTTGTTTCGGTTTGGTCTGATCTGGTTCAGTTTAGTCTGGTTTGTTTTGGTTTAGCCTAGTCTAGTTTGGGTCGGTTCAGTTTGGTTTGGTTTGGTTCGATTCAGTTTGGTCATGTTTGGTTTGGTCTGGTTTCCTTGTGTTTGGTCTAGTTGAATCTGGTCCGGTCTGGTTCGGTCTGGTTCGATTTGGTTCAGTCTGGTTCGGTTCAGTTTGTTCTGGTTCGGTTTGGTCTGGTTCGGTTCGGTCTGGTTTAGTTTGTTCTGGTTCGGTTCGGTCTGGTTCGGTTTGATTTGGTCTGATTCGATTCAGTATGGTTTGGTTTGCTCTAGTCTGGTTCGGTTGGGTATAGTTTAATGTGGTCTGGCTTAGTTCGATCTGGTCCGGTCTAGTTGGTTTTGGTCCGGCTTGGTTTAGTCTGGTTCGATTCGTTCTAGTTTTGTTCGTTCTGGTTCAATCTGGTTCAGTTCGGTCTAGTTCGGTTCGTTCTTGTTCGGTTCAGTCTGGTTCGGTTCCATCTGGTCGGGTTCTATCTGGTTTGGTTCAGTTCGGTCTGATTCGGTTTGGTTTGATTCGATTTCGGTCTGGTTTGGTTCGATCTGGTTCGGTTCGTTCTGGTTCAATTCGATCTAGATCGATTTCATTTGGTCTGATTCGATTTTGTCTGGTCTGGTTCGGTTCTGTCTAGTTTGGTTCGCTTTGGTTTGTTCGGTTTGGTTTGGTTCTCTTCACTTCGGTTCAGTTTGGTCTGGTTCGATGTGGTCTGGTTCGATGTGGTCTGGCTCAATTCGATCGAGTTCAGTCTGATCTGTTGTGGTTCGGTTTGGTGTGGTTCGGTTTGGTTCGGTCTGGTGTGGTTCGGTTCGTTTCGGTCTGATTCAGTCTGGTTCGGTTAGGTTTGCTTCGATTCGGTCTGGTTCGGTTTCGTTCAGTCTGGTTCGGTTTCATTCAGTCTGGTTTGGTTCAGGTCGTTCTGGTTCGGTTCGGTTTAGTTTGATTCGGTTCTGTCTAGTCTGGTTCGGTTCGTTCTGGTTCGGTTTGCTTGAGTTTGATTTGGTTTGGCTCCTTTTAGTTCGCTTGGGTTCGATCTGGTTTGCTTTGGTTCAGTAAGGTTCGGTTAGGTCTGGTTCAGTTCGGTTCGATCCTGTTTGACAGGGTTCGGTTCGGTCTAGTGCAGTTTGATTTGGTTAGGTCTGGTTTGGTTTGATCAGTTCTAGATATTCACTTAATTGAAATACTTCCTTAGATACCACCGACCAAGTCCTTGCCTTTCGGTCTGGTCTAGTTGGGTTCAGTATGATTTTGTCTAGTTGGGTTCGGTCTAGTTTGGTTCGATTTGATCTGGTTCGGTTCGGTTCAGTTCGCTTGAGTTCGGTTCAATTTGGTCTGGTCCGGTCTTGTTTGATTGGTTTCGGTTCAATTTGGTGTGGTTCTGTTCGGTTTGGTTCGCTTGAGTTCGGTTGGGTTAGATTCGGTTCGCTAAGGTTCAGTTTAGTCTGGTTCAGTTTAGGGTTTCATTCGATCTAGTTTGGTTCGGTGTGGTGCAGTTTTGTGTGGTTCGGTTTGATGTGGTTCAGTTTGTTGTGGTTAGATTTGGTCTGGTTTGGTTTGGTTCAGTTGGTTTTGGTTTGGTTCAATTCGGTTCAATTTGGTTCAGTTTGCTTTAGTTCAGTTTTGTTTGATTCCTTCTGGTTTGGTTCGGTCTAGTCTGGTCTGGTCTGGTTCCGTTTGCTTGAGTCTGGTTTGGTTTGGTTCCTTTTGCTTCGCTTGGGTTCGATCTGGTTCGTTTTGGTTCAGTCTGGTTCGGTTAGGTCCGATTCGTTTCAATCCGGTCTTATTCGATTGGGTTCGGTTCGGTCTAGTGGGGTTCAATTTGGTTTAGTTGGGTTCAGTCTGGTCTAGTTTGGTCGATTCTAGATATTCACCTAATTGAAATACATCCTTAGATACCACCGACCAGGTCCTTGCCTTTCGATCTAGTCTGGTCTAGTTGGGTTCAGTTTAGTTTGGTTTGATTCGGTTTAGGGTTCGCTCTGGTTCGGTTCGGTGAGGTGTAGTTTGGTGTGGTTCGGTTTGGTGTGATTCAGCTTTGTGTGGTTAGATTTGGTCTGGTTTAGTTTGGTTCAGTTGGTTTGGTTCGGTTTGGCTCGGTTTGGATCAGTTCGCTTGAGTGCAGTTTGGTTTGGTTCTTTCTGGATCAGTTCAGTCTGGTCTGGTCTGGTTCGGTTTTCTTGAGTTCGGTTTGGTTTGGTTCCTTCTGGTTCGGTTGGGTTCAATCTGGTTCGCTTGGGTTCAGTCTCGTTCGGTTAGGTCCGGTTCAGTTCGGACCGGTCTTGTTTGATTGGCTTCGGTTCGATCTGGTTCGATCCGTCTGATTCGGTCTAGTGTGGTTTGGTCTATTCTAGATATTCACCTAATTGAAATATTTCCTTAGATCCCACCGACCAGGTCCTTGCTTTTCCGTATGGTCCGGTCTGGTTAGGTTCGGTCTGCTTCGATTCAGTTTGGTCTGCTTTGGTGCAGTTTGGATCGGTGAGGTTCGGTCCGGTTTGCTTGAGTTCAATTGGGTTCAATTCGGTAGGGTTCGGTTCGGTTCAACAGGGTTTAGTTTAGTCTGGTTCAGTTTAAGGTTTCGTTTGGTCTGGTTCGGTTTGGTGTGGTGTGGTTCGATTTGGTGTGGTTACATTTGGTTTGGTTTGGTTTGGTTCGATTCGGTCCGGTCTAGTTCAGTTCAGTTCGCTTGAGTTCAGTTTGGTTCTTTCTGGTGCGGTTCGGTCTGGTCGAGTTCGATTTGGTTTGGTTCCTTCTGGTTCGCTTGGGTTCGATCTGGTTCGCTTGGGTTTAGTCTACTTCGGTTAGGTCTGGTTCGGTTCGGTCCAGTCTTGTTCGATTGGGTTGGGTTCGGTTGGTGGCTATCCAATCTGGTTCAATCGAGTTCGGTTTGATCTGGTTCGGTCGGTTCTAGATATTTACCTAATTGAAATACTTCCTTAGATCCCACCGACCATGTCCTTGCCTTTCGGTCTGGTTCAGTTCAATTTGGTCTGGTTGGGTTCGGTCTGGTTCGGTTCAGTTTGGTCTGGTTCGTTTCGGTTTGGTCTGGTTTGGTGCAATTTTGGTTCGATCGGGTTCGGTCTGGTTCGGTTTGGTTCACTTGAGTGCGGTTGGGTTCGTTTAAGTAGGGTTCAATTTGGTCTAGTTCGGTTCGGTGTGGTGCAGTTTGGTATGGATCAGTTTGGTTTGGTTCGGTTTGGTGCGCTTCAGTTTGGTGCGATTAGATTTGGCTTGGTTTGGTTCAGTTCAGTTCGGCTGGATTCAGTTTGGTTTGGTTCTTTTTGGTTCAGTTCGGTCTTGTCTGGTCTGGTTCGGTTTGGTTTGGTTCCTTCTGGTTCACTTAGGTTCGATCTGGTTCGCTTGGGTTCAGTCTTGTTCGGTTCGGTCCGGTCTTGATCGATTGGGTTCGGTTCGGTCTGATCTGGTTCGGTCGGTTCTAGATATTCACCTAATTGAAATACTTCCTTAGATCCCACCGACCAGGTCCTTGCCTTTCGTTCTGGTCTAGTCTGCTTGGGTTCGGTCTGGTTCGGTTCGGTTTGGTCTGATTGGGCTCAGTCTGGTTCGGTTCGGTTTGGTTTGGTCTGGTTCACTTCGGTTTAGTTCGCTTGAGTTCAATTCGGTTCAGTCCGGTCCAGTCTTGTTTTATTGGGTTTGGTTCGGTTTGGTGTGGTTCGGTTCGATTCGATTTGGTGCGGTTCGGTCTGATTGGTTTGGTTCGATTCGATTTGATAGGGTTTAGTTTGGTCTAGTTCGGTTTGGTTTGGTTTGGTGTGGTGCAGTTTGGTGTGGTTTGGTTTGGTGTGGTTAGATTTGGTCTAGTTTGGTTTGGGGTTTAGGGTTTAGGGTTTAGGGTTTAGGTTTAGGGTTCGATCTGGTTTGTTTCGGTTCAGTTTGCTTCAGTTCGGTTTGGTTTGGTTCTTTTTTATTGGGTTTGGTCTGGTCTGGTTTGATTTGTTTGAGTTCGGTTTGGTTTGGTTTGGTTCCTTTTGGTTTGCTTGGGTTTAATCTAATTCGCTTGGGTTCAATCTGGTTCAGTTCGATTTGGTCTTTTTCGATTGGGTTCAGTTTGGTTTGGTGCGGTCTGATTCGGTTCGGTCGGGTTCGGTCTGGTCTGATTCGTTCTGGTCTGGTTTGGTCAGTTCTGGATATTCACCTAATTTAGATCCAACCGACCAGGTCCTTGGCTTTCGGTCTGGTCTGGTTAGGTTTAGTTTGGTATGGTCTGGTTGGGTTCGATCTGGCTCGGTTTGGTCTAATTGGGTTCGATTCGATTTGGTTTGGTCTGGTTTGGTGCGGTTTGGTTTGGTCTGATTCAGTTGGGTTCGGTGTGGTTCAACTTGTTCGCTTTAGTTTGGTTTGGTTCGGTTCGATAGGGTTGAGTTTGGTCTGGTTCGGTTCGATGTAGTGCAATTTGGTGTGGTTCGGTTTGGTGTGGTTTAGTTTGGTGTGATTAGATTTGGTTTTGGTTCGGTTCGGTTCAGTTCACTTGAGTTCGGTTTGGTTTGGTTCTTTTTGGTTCGATTCGGTCTAGGCTGGTCTGGTCTAATTCGATTGGCTTGAGTTGGGTTTTGTTTTGTTACTTCTGGTTTGCTTGGATTCGATCTGGTTCGCTTAGGTTCAGTCTAATTCAGTTAGGTCCGGTTCAATCATGTTCGATTGAGTTCAGTTCGGTCAGATCTTGTTCGATTGGGTTCGGTTCGGTCCGGTCCAATCTGATTCGATCAGGTTCGGTCCGATCTGATATATTCACCTATTTAAAATTAAGTATCTATTTACAATTTTAAATTAATTATTTTATTAATTGAGTATCTATTTAAAATTTTGTAGTTTCATTATTTTTTACTTTTTTTCCCAAAAACAAGGAAAAAACCACAAAGGAGTATTTTTTAACTTTTAAAATTTGGATAGCTGCCAACAATGACTTCAAAAAGTAAAGATGGTTAGATAGATAAATAACGGGGATACATACTAGTTTAAGAATTTTCTTTTTTCCGGAAACAATGTTATTCCAAGAAAAATATCTATTTTTTAGAAGTTAAATAGTTGGATATGTACAATTTAGTTTTTTTTTTCTTAAAAAGGCTATTAAATTTTTAAAAATAAGTAATTTAGTAGACTTGTTAAATAATGAATTATACTTTTTATTTGAATTATAGTAAATGAATTAAAAATAATTTATTAATCAATTTATATTTACTGATTTTTTTGATCAAAACATTAAATAAATTCACCATTTTATTCATCAATAATTTTATGGATAAATATTAATTAATGTAAAAAAATTACTTTTCCAAAAAAGTTATAAAATTTAAAAATGTATACAGATTCTATTACTGTCAAAAACAATATTTTTTTCACTTCAGTCTTTTTATAGGAATACATTTATTCTCGGTCATAATTAAATAAATTATGAGGCCACAAAAAATATTAACTGTAAACATTCAAGATTCCGTTAAAAATACTCACCCTCAATATTTTAATTCCATCCAGCCTTGATCATACCGATTTGTATAAACATGCACCATAAACCGGCATTATGAAAATTCTAAAGCTTATGCTCCAGCTTACTTCACCATCAAACCACAATTTCAGCAATTATACTTGATTGTCCCCAACAGCTTATTGCAACCAGCACCTCTTGCCCAACAATTCTTCTAACACCTGAACACCTGGCAATAATGTATCAAGAAATGCACCACTATGCAGGCCATAATTCTTGCACGACAGTCAACTATACTTCAAAACATTAAAGAAAATTATATATTATATATCACTGAAATGTAATTTAAAATTATAATTTCGAATTATAAAGTTTAAAATATAATTTTAAATTACCTAATTTAAAACCATTAGGTTTCAGATTATATAATTCAACATATATTATGAATAATTATACCATATATGAAAATATTTCAAAATATAGTAAAAAAATACTATTATAAGTTAATTAAGAAATATTATGAAAAAGGTTATTTTTTTATATTATGGACCTTATTGAATAAATTAGGATATCTTGTAATTCGGTCGTCTGTATGGGCCGGAGTACTTTTGGGGCCCTGTCCGCCTTTGTCAATCAAAAGTCATCGTCTATCAGGACTATAAATGATTAACTATTAGCAAATACCGTAAGATTTGAGAATTGTTCTCCAAGGACACCGATTTAGGGATTAAACCAATATGTGGATTAACCTCTGATATTTTCCTCAGCTGCAGTCTCCAGTGAGACTTAGAAAATCCATCTCGGAACAAAAAGGAACTGAGAAAGTGATCTGAACAGCACAGGCAGCTAGATCGTCGAACAAAACCAAACAAAATAAACAAAGCTTTGAAATGGCTCAAGAGTCATTATCAGAAACCCCAGATATCTCGCCGCCTTTATCTACAGCACAGTCGCAGTCTGATCCGTCTCTTTCAAGGAACGGATCTTTTAGCCGCCTCAACGCTCAGGCACCAGAATTTGTGCCAACTCGAGCCACCCCGCGGACTGATTTGCAGCAACCCAGGCTTGTTGTTCCACCTCCTCCTCCAGCTTCCAGTATGGTACACGTTTATTCACCGCCCCATATACCGATTCAAGGCCATGTCGTCCCGGTCCAGAATCACCATCATAATCTTGGCCATCAGCATCACGTTCCAGTTCACTACCGGTCTCATCATCATCCGCATCAGTATTACGTTAGTTCTGATCCTACTGTGCACCAGTCTCAAGTTGATCCAGATCGTATTTCTTCTTCCAAAAGCAAGTTGTCTGACGAAGCCAGTCAGAAAATTTTGAATCAGGTAAACTTAGTTGCGTTATGAATATGCCAATAACCTGATTCCAAACTGAATGGATTTCACTGTTTCAGTGTTTTCTTGTTAACTCTCATGGATTTGTACATGGAAGTGTTCTTTTTTTTTTTTTCTTTTTTACCATTCTTAATCCTGGCGTATATGTTTTAGGTAGCCAATCATGTATGCTTATTTGTTTTTTATTTATTGTGTTCTATTCCTGTCCACAGATGAAATGTTTGAATGGAGCTATTTTCAGGGATGAGTATAGTTTTGTATTTCTAAATTGGGAGAACTATATAATTTTCACAACAATAACGAAGACTTTAGATGGAAAGGGAAAAGAGATTAAGGTTTTTATTTTTTATCTAAGAGATTAAATAATTAAGATTGGAATTCACACTTTGACCATAATTTTCTTCCCTTCCCTTTTCACCCACAACCTTTTGTCCCAAACTTACCCTCACTGATCCAACTGAAAGAGACTAACTCAGAATGGATTAGTTGATCCTCATCTGCACTAATCCCCCGTTTATTTGGCCTTAGTTATCCTTATAGTCATGGTTGTCAAAATCACGAGTCAACTCATAAACTCTTCACGGTTGTCCTATCCTTGTAGTAGGTTCTTATAAACTCGTGTAAAATCGTGAGTTTGGAGGTGATTCAACAAGCACAATCAGTTAGAGAAAAAACAACACTCGATTTGGTTGTTTATACATCACAATTTTTGCAAAATACACTCTTTTGCAAGTTTTTGTCTGTTTTGAGTGTTAATGTTGTGTTCTCCTAATGCACCAACATATATCGCTTGTTGTCTTCTCGTCTTCATTTTGTGTCTTTGATTCTTCTCGATACTTTGCCATCTTACTTCCCCCATTTCCTTTCTCTGGTCCAGTTTTAGATATAGGGCCAACGACACAAGCTAAAAGATAGAGGGTTGAGTCATATTAGGGTTTTAACATTTTTCTTATTACTCTTCTCTTGCTATGTTGGATTATCGGGCCTCCATTTAAGTCCAACAACTTTTTTTATCTAAAGCGTAATATGCCATATAATAAACTAGAGTAATGATAAAAGGATAATAATATAATATAAAAAATATTAAAATATATATATATATATATATATATATATATAGTATGAGCCTTGCTTGTAGTATAGATCGAGGTAGTCAAAATCAAGATCTTACTTGAGATTGAAAACAAAAATATGGATTGTAATTCGGGAGACACGTATTGTCAGATCTTACAAAATTTATGGAATTCATATATGCACACACAAAATCATTATATCCCACTCAAAACTCATAATTGAACGTCAATTCAACATGACAAACAAAAAGCAATGTACGTATGAAACAAGAAATCATTAGGTGTAAACACCACATCCTAATTACATAGGAGTAACTCCTTCCTAGTTACAAAATAGTAAACCATGATCTCCATCCTATTTCCAAATAGGAATTCTATCCTAGTTACAAGATAATAATCCATCTAAAGCAAATAATCTTGTAAGATAAAATCACAATCTCCATATAGACCTTCAACTCCATCATTTCCAATTCCATCTCCTTCACCTCTCAAATCAATAATGTCTAAATCATGTTTATGTAGAGTTTCATCCTCTTCAATTTGGACTGGAACCAAGTTTTCATCCAAATCCAAGTTGTCTACATCCAAACCTAGTGCTTCATTATGCTCATGTTCATCTTCTGTAATCCACTAATCATCGGATGAACAATCATCAATATTAACTTGAGCTGGTTTTCTTGTTTGCTCCTTCTTTGCTAATTTTGAATTAGCTATAACAAAGGCAATATCATTCATTGTTCTTTGCTTTAGCCTATTTCTTATCTTTGTGTAGACCTAAACAAATGCAAAGACAAATATGATGAGCAAGTAGTAGACTAGTAATTTTATTCTAGAGATATATTTTCATTAATATTAACTTATTATCTCGAAGGAACTCCTATTATCCTCATATTTGGAGGAGCTACATGTCAAGCTCAACTCAATGCATGAATGACAATTCTTGGAAATCTGGATGCCCTTCCTTTTGTGAAATGTTATAATACTGAAATTAGAGAAGTTCTTGAATAGATAAAGGTTGTAATTCTTTTACCTTTTTGAATTGTCTCATGAATTGGTATCTTCTTCTCATAATCTTCCAACATTAGGTCAACACAATGTGCAACACAAGGTATCCAAAATAGCGTCTTTTCCTCTTTGCCATTAACATTTGACCAACAACTTTATGATATTCAGCATTATCTATCACAGCTTGAATAACATTGTCTTCCCCCACCTCTTCAACAAGGCTATTCATCATCTCAACTTTTTAGTAGTTTTGGATATAGATGATGCATCCATGGACTTCAAAAACATAGTTCCTTTTGGGTTGTTCACTAGGAAGTTTATTATTGTCCTTCGTTTCTTATCAATCAAATCATCAATCATAATCATGCATCCTGTTTTCTTCCATTCATCCCTATGTGCTTGTATAGCAAGTGATGTATGGATTCTTCTCTCTCTGCCACACTTAAAGGTATAACATTGTGCTGGAAAAACCTAGTAATTGCTTGACATGCTTCCTCTCTCACCTTTCTTAAACTTGTTCTCAATGGTGGTTCGTGTGTTAATTGCTCTCTCAAACATATTTCTAGGGGCTACTACCAATGTCAATTGGTTCGTTGTTTTTTCTTTTCTCACCAACTTCTGCATTTTTCTCCTCCTTATTAAAGCTTGATTTCTTGAACAAATTTTTCTGTAAACCAACGACAATTTCCCACATTTCCTTCACTCTATCAATAAAATAACATCCTTGCAAACTCCAACATCATGCTTGAGTACCATCCGAGTGATGCTTCAATCGATAAACTATCTTTGTTATTACCTTTCGACAATATTTGCATTGAAGTTTCCTAGTACCCCTCCAACTGAATACAATGCTTCCAAGCTATATCTCCTATTTCCTAGAGCATTTTTTGGGTGCCAAGGGTATAGGTGAGTTTGAAGTTGGATTTGAAGTCATTTTAATGATTGGGGAAATTTTTTTGACAAGGGTAAGTAATAATGGGTTGGAGTGCAATTTGGTTTATTGTAAAGGAAGACCAAAGTGGTGTGGTGTGGTGCTAATAAACAAAGAGGGAGAAAGTTGGATTGGAATGAGAGTGACTCGAAGTGATATTAAATAGCCAAAGGAAGAGCGAAAGTCTTTATTTTTTGGTAAAGGGAGAGTGACATTCGTGACATATTTTGGTGAAAAGAGAGTTGTTTGTGACATTTTTTTATCTAAGGAAGAGAGGCAATCATGATGACTCTTTGACAATTTTTAGGAAATGGTTTTGTGTGATTATGTGATGTTTATAGGCAGTGGGATGAGTTGAGTTACGTAATTCGACCTTGCAAGGAAAAAAAAAAAATTGGGCTGAAGTTTCGGGTTATAAAATCTAGTCATGCCACACAACCCAAGAAATACCATGAGAGGTGTCTTTGTGAGGAACATTGTAGTTGGCCGCTCCCATGTGAGTTGTGATCTACAACAATGATCTAATGCAATCCACCCAAATCATGACTTTGAGGCGACACGAGATCAAAGAGGGAGGGGGAGATCATAGACACATAAAATCTTATGATTTAGTAATTTTAGCACTTTTTATTGTTAAAATTTTGCAAGAAGCTCTGGTATATTTCTTGTCATGACCCACATTGAGGACATGAATGACACGTGCTTCAAAACTAGCCTAACAATGCTAATTATGACATTCTACTAATTATACAATAAAATATACACACTTCATAAACATGCATATGTAAATAGTTGAAAATAGCTTTACAAAAGAACATATCAACATATCTGGGTTTATACACTTATTCACCAAAAAATAAGAAATGCCCTCACCTTTACAAAAGAACTTATCAATAATATGCTTTTATACACATATTCACCAAGAAATAAGAACTAACCCCCATCTTTTACAGCCGCAATATATTGAAGTTGACTCATAGACTTCCTTCCTCCTTATCTCAAATTGTTAACCATTTCTCCCGTGTTATTAGCTAATGGTTTTCCATATTATGTAACCTTTGTTGATGTTTTTTCCAAATTTACTTGGATCTATCTTCTCAAGGGGGAATCTAATCTCTTTTAGAGTTTTCAAACAATTCATGGCCATGACTAAACTACAGTTTCAATTACCATTAAAAGGTGGTCGAATTTGGGGTGGTGAGTTCAAGTCCTTGCCCAAGTTTCTTGCAGATATGAAAATTCACCTCAAGATTATTCTTGAAAGAGGGGAATGCCTTCACCAACCCAAACACAAGTAGGTGGTCAATGGTTGTTGTCAAATTGTGTTGTAAGGTGTTGTGTTAAGCCCCTCAACAAGTGCAACCCTTGTATTTAGTTGCGAAGATTGAGTTTGGAACCTTATGTAGGCTATGTCTCATCATCATAATAGAGTCGTTTAAAGAAAACACATACATGTTGATCTTGGCCTTACTTTACTTAGCCATGCATCTCTTCCTCTAAAAATGTGGGATCATGCCTTCGCCATCGTTGTCTACTTGATTAATAGATTTCCCACAACCTCTCTTTAGTTTCAACTACCCCATATTGTTCTCTTTAAAGTTTCTCCTGATTTTCAATTCTTAGATACTTTTGGCTGTGCTTATTTTCCTCTTATTAGACCTTATACAACAAACAAATTTTATTTTCGGTCCCATGAATTTGTCTTTCTTTGATAGTTCACATCTTACAAAGGAGTTAGGGTCATGATGAGTTTGAAATCTACACATTTACTTGACATTGAAGTAGTTAGAACCCCTACATCAGTTCAAGATGCAAGGATAAGAATTGGGTTCAAGCCATGAATGAAGAGATGAGAGCCTTATAAAATAATGAAACTTCAGATATTGTTGACAGACTGTAAGATAAAAAGGTTGAAGGATGTAGGTGAATCTACATTGTGATATACTGTTCTGATGGCACATTGGATTGTTACAAAGAAAGGTTAGTTACAAGAGATATACTTAGACCTATGACTTTGATTATGAGAAGACATTTGCTTCAATGGCAAAGATGAATACAGTTAGAATCATCCTCTCGTTTACAACACATTTTGGTTGGGAGCTACAACAATTTGATATGAAAAATGCCTTTTTGCATGGGCATGTAGGCGAAGAAGTCTACATGGTGATCCGACCTAGCTTTGGGGCTATTGAAGAAAGGTATTCATTGTGAAATTGAAGAAAGTCTTGCATGAACTCAAGCAATCATCTCGTCCCATGTTTAGTTTGAGACTTACTCAGGCAATGACATCCATAGATACTGACAAAGTCAAGATGACCATACCTTTTTTATCGAACATTCCTTAGATAAGAAATTTACTCTTCTTTTGGTCTATGTAGATGACATGATTGTTGCAAGGGATGATGAGCATGAGAAATTGGTTTTGAAGGAACATTTTGCTACTCAATTATAGATAAAGAATTTAGGAAATTGAAATACTTCTTTGGGATAGAAGTTGCCTACTCGAAAAGGGCATCCTTATCTCCCAAAGGGAGTATACGAAGAAAAAGGTAAGATTGATTGCAAGAGCACTAAAGCTCCAATACAATAGAACTATAGAATTAGGAGTGATGAATATAGTTTTGTAGTGAATAAGGGTCACTATTAGAGATTCGTAGGGAAACTCATTTACTTAAACCGCACTAGACTAGACATATCATATGCCACGAGTGTGGTCAGTCAATTCATGCATGATCCAAAGAACAACATTTATAGGTTGTGGATAAAATCCTTCAATATTTGAACACAAGTTCAGGAAGGGGATTGTGGTTCAAGAATGATGGAAATAAATAGGGAGATGTATCTAATGCAAACTATGTTGGGTCTCTTACTGATAGGGGGTCTACCTTTGAATATTGCATGTTATTGGGTGGAAACTTGGTGACTTGGAGAAGTAAGAAACAAAATGAAGTTCAAGGTCCAGTGTAGAGGCTGAATTTCAAGCTACGACATGGTAGGTGTGTAAATTGTTATGGCTGAAAATTGTTTTGGATGAACATAAAGTGAAATGTGAAGAACCTATGACTTTTTTGTGTGATAATAAATCAGTTTCTAGTTTTCCTCCCAAACAGACACTACATCAAAGAAAAATTAGATGATGACCTTATGATTGCTTCTTACATCCCATTAGGAATTCAGCCAGCATATTGTTTACAAAGTTTCTTCCTTAAAAACTGTTTCATGATCTCACTTGCAAACTAGGAATTGTTGATATCCATTCACTAGCCTAAGGGGAGTGTTGAGTTTCGAGAAGATATTATCTATTTATAGAGTTATGAGGAAATATTGTCAATTATTGTAATTATTACAATTAAGATTTTGTCAGGATACAAAGAGTCATTGTTGATTTCTAATTATTTCTAGGGTGGGAGAGTGCCTACAAATACCCTCTTGTACTGTTCTACTATAAGAATTTGAATCAGATTTTCTCCTCAGTTTTTTTAAGTTAATATATTTCTTTATATTGCGTTTTTCCTTTCTTTTTATCACAACTTGACTAGGGTTTTGGTTGAGATTTTTATATAATAATTTGTAGGTGGAGTATTATTTCAGTGATTTAAACTTAGCTACTACTGATCATTTGATGAGGTTCATCAACAAAGATGCAGAAGGTTTTGGTAAGAAAATATTTTTCAGTTTCCTTATTTTTCTTACTGCGTAACTAATATGGACTCAAACAATAAATTCTACTTCCTGCTTGATGTTACTCCTTTGGTCCTCCTTAAGGAACAGAGTGATTATTGTTTGAAGAATATCATGTTGAACAATGCAATTGACTCTTGTTTCTTTAAGATAGTAGATGGTTTTAGATTTGTTATGTTCTTAGTTTTGTATTATTTCTAATGCTTTTCTAAAACCATTTAGTGCCTATATCTGTTGTTGCATCTTTCAAAAAGATTAAGGCCCTCATAACCAGTCACTCCCTACTTGCGACTGTTTTGAGGAACTCATCAAAGCTCGTAAGTTTGTTGGCTTTCTTGCTTCATGAGATAATGTTACTCTTCAACGTATATATTTTTTTTTTTTCTGTTTGGATATCTATTCATAATTTTATTCTTGTTGCTTTCAAATATACGTCAATGCTGAATTCTCCAGGTGGTTAGTGAAGATGGAAAGAAAATCAAACGCCAGTATCCCCTGACTGAGTCTGATATAGAAGAGCTACAAGTAATCCTCGCTATAATCTTGTGACTGACTTTTAAGTTGTGCAAAACCGTTTATTAATCTGCTTTTGCTTTTCTTTAAACAGGCAATATCATTTAATGGGTTCTATCTCGATCCATACATGTCATATGTTCTTTTCGAAATATTTTATTCAAATGTGTTGTAAATGATGTTTGGTTTTATATCTTCTCTTTTTCTCTCACTCTAGCAATTTTATTTTCTGGTAGTCTCGCATTGTTGTAGCTGAAAACCTACCTGAGGATCATTGTCACCAGAATCTTATGAAGGTTTTCTCAGCAGTTGGGAGGTATTATTGTCGCTTCCATTGAATGAGGCTTGTTGTGGATTTTTAAGGCTTAACTTTGAATTCTAGTTATCAATTTTTATGTGGGCATGTGGCAGTGTGAAGACTATCCGTACATGTCCACCTCAAACCTCCAGTAGTGGGGCTTCTTCTGCTTCAAGATTGGGAAAAGTTGATGGTTTGCCTTTATCTAACAAGGTATATATTCATATATTCATGAATTCATGTACTGTAAGTTCCGTCAGGGTCATTATCCCCTGTTTTTGTCTTACATCAAAATTTTAAAGAAGTTTTTTGAGGCCCTCCACAGAACAAAGCTATTTAAATATGCCTATTAGTTTTTGTTTCAGTCATTTAGAGGAAATTTAATTGGTCCCTATATAAGGTAGGTAGTTTACTAATCATGACTTGCTATTCATCAGGGGGCATGTTACTTGTGTTCAGTTTGGTCCATGAGCTTGGCTACACATCAATAAGTAGATTTCAGGCCTTTTTTTTCCTATTTTGACCTTGCAATGGACATATTTGTTTTGGTTCTTGTATGTATTTCAAGTTTTCAATGCTTTATAGCTTATGTCAACTGGTAATCTTATTATGAGTTATAGACATGCCCACCACCATTTTGGGTTGTTCGTTACTTCGATGTTAGCCATGAACTTATGCTGGTGAAACATGCTATTATAGGATTCTTTCTCTTCTGTTTTAGAGTATTAATGAAAAGAATGTATTTTAATGAATCTAATACAAATTTTTGTGACAGTTGCATGCATTTGTTGAATATGAATCTGTTGAGCTGGCTGAGAAAGCAGTAAGTACCAGTACTTTGCTGAGTTGTCAGGGTATTATTTCAGGTTACTTTTTGACTACCTCCATTTAGTGATCGGATTGTAAACCATTCACAGGTTGCTGAGCTGAATGATGAGGGAAACTGGAGGAGTGGCCTCCGGGTTCGCCTAATGCTTAGACGCATGGTATACATTAAAATATTCCTTTCCTCCTTTATGTGTATCCAAGTATCCCTCAATTATGGTTTGCATATACAATGAGTGTTGGGAACACCCTTAACACACTATCCCATTGGATAAAATTTATTGAAAACTACAATTCAAGGGAAATATTTATTAAATAAGATGTGGGACCCACAAAATTATACTATTTTCAAGAATTTTCAACCAATGATGTCGAGTATATTCAAAAGACTATGTTAAATAATGTGTTCGTGACATTTCTAATCAAATGTAGATTTGAAGAGATTTTTTTGGCATTTAGAATTAGGGTCTTGCTAACCAGTAAAGAATTAAAAGGAGAAAGTTGTTATTGAAAATTGTTAACATCTACATCTTTAATTTTGGATTAGTATTGAGTAATTAGAATCAAGATTAGATTATTATGATTTGGTCCGAGTTTGCTGTTATTTTAGATCAAAATCAAATCTCTCTTATTTGACCTATAATGTTATTGAAGGACAAAAGTCTTATTTCGTCCATATTTGAGACAACTATATCATTTTGGTTTGATTTGCTCCCTTTTTTATTTACCTTCCATTTTGTGTATATTACATAATTATATAATCAGGAAATCCTACTATGTATGTATCTTTGTTATTTTCTAATGAATAATGAGAATCTCCCTATAGTGTTTTTCGTAACCAGCCCTAAAATCACATGGTATTAGAGCTTCAGCTCTGGTCCTATGGTGGCTCATTATGGAGAGACTGGATATGACATGAGGAAATTCATCCACATTTTCCACTAATTCTGCGACACTAAACCACATTATCCCTTATCGCATCTAATCTCTGGCCATGGGTACCAACTCAAACTTTCAATCCAAGAGCTTAATGACAAAAAACTGTGTTGAATGGGCTCAATCTGTGAAATTAGTCTTCAATGGCAAAGAAAACCAGGCTATCTTATAGGTGACACCCCTCAACCAGAAAAAAACAAACCCATCTCAACTGCAAAAGACGTGTGGGAGGCAGTTAACAGTTTCTATTCTAAAACTAGAAAGCTCTTCTCTGATTTATAAATTAAAGACTTTGTTATGGAAGTCCAAACAAGGATGTCATAACCTTTTACAATCTCATGGTTACTTTTTTTTGGAAACCAATTCAAGAAGTAAGAGAATGATGGAGTTTATGAGTTTGAAATGAGTCTCAACCAAGATTTGGATGAAGTTCGTGGTAGGTACCCTTACCGTCAGTCATTGTGAAAAGTGTTCTTTGAAGTTAGGATGGAGGATTATAAAGGGAAGATCATATTACGAAACTTTGAAGGTACAAAGGTGCAAGATGTTGAAAGTTGAGCCTTGATTGTAAGCGGACAGGAACCAAGAGGTTGGTTGGTCCGAAGGGAAAACACTAGTGAAATAGTCAATTCAATTCTTAGTCTAATGCCATGGCATTATAGGCTAAGTCACCCAATCTTTTCTATTTGAAGCATTTATTTTTTTTTAAGAGCAAAAAAATTATGTAGGTGGCGAATTTTGTGAATTAAATGTGTTATGTTATTGCTATTTTATTTCTAGTCTAAACCATCCCAAGGTCGAGGAAAGAAGGGACTTGATGTTGAAGTTGTTTGTGATGAGGATCATACTTCTGTGCCTGAGCCACATGCAAGTGAGAAACAAGTAGAAGATGCTTCCTTCCTTGATACTCAGTTGCATGAACATGTGGTAAGTGTTTCTGCATATTTTTATTGACAGATTATTGATGGTTGATAATAGTTTTGTTGCATAAGAGCAATTAATTACTATAATTGTGTCTCCATCAAGTTAATTGGAATGTTTGAATTCCAACAATCTCAAGCTTACCAAATAGGTTATACTTCTATAACGTGGTCCTTTTAGAGTATGACATAACTTGGGTACAATATCAGCGATGCTTTTGGTGCTACCCTTCACTTGAAATTGAAATTTAACTTGTATTGCACGCAATAAAGGTGGCCATCTTAAATGTTTGTGAAGTTGTACCTGACTGTTTGTCTGAAAGTGTGTGAAAGTTATGGCATCTTATGCACTTTGTTATCCCTTCTTAACTACATAAGAAAATTATACCGGTTTTAACCTGCCTTGTGAGTGCCTGCATGCTTGGAAACCCTTAAGTTTCAGAACCCTTCCAACATGTTTGAGCCCTTGAAAAGAAAATTATGCTTTGGTTCATTGTGGTAACATGCCTTGTTGATTTAGAGATAAGCTGAGAATAATGGTTTTTTATTGCATTTTACAGCTTATGTGTGCCCTGTTCAGTTGTCATAAGAAAAATTCTAACTTGTAGTTTGAGGGCAATGTAGCAACGGGTATTTAACTTTTCTATGATTTAGGCCATAATTCCTTTAAATTAAACAGGGAGAAGAGCATGGTTATGAAAAAGAGATTGGGCAAAGGAGAGGTCGTAGCCGGGGCCGGGGCAAGGGACGTGGCCGAGTGCATTGTCATCAGAATAATCGTTTGGGAACACCCCCTTCAAATAATACAATTTTCACGGATCAAGTAATTGCCAAGCAACCCCCAGGGCCCCGAATGCCGGATGGTACAAGAGGATTTTCAATGGGTAGGGGGAAGCCGGTAGCTGTTAATATAGCGTAATTTGTTTGATCAATGCTGATACAAGTTTGTAGTTGTGCTTATTATAGCAAGTATATGTCGATTCTGTAACAGTGTGATTGTGACAGTACTAGTTGGCTGGGGCAATCTGAAACAACAGTCTTCTTTCTTAACGCCATGTTTGTCTCTTAACTAGCATGTGAATCGCCTAGAAAGTACAGAAAAAATTTAAGGATAGGCCAAAGGAGGGAGTCAGCTGTTCGGTGAAAAATTTGTGTGAAAATGCAGACATACGATATAAAGCTCGTTTGATTGTGTCGAAATTAAAATATCTTGAAAGCATATGATGGTGATGGCAGTTTTTGAGAAGATGAAATTATACCATTTTTTTTCCGAGACAAAGTAAATCTTGTAAACATAACGATGATCTTTTCTTTCAAGGCAGTTGCTATACAAATTTAATAAATTATTAATATGCTAATAATGTTCTTATTATTTTTATTGTTTTTATTTTAAAATTTATGTATTAAATAATTTTTTCTTTTTTTTTACGCACAGAAACATTTTTGTCATATGAATATTAAGTTTGAAAAAGTATGATATGTTTTTATTTTTTTTAACAATAATAAAAAATGATGTTGATTTTATTAAGATATTTATAATTTATAGTTTTTAAAATTTTTAAATCCAAACTTTTGTTTGATTTTTATTTAATTTCAAAAAATAAGACGTTGGGAGCTTTATAGTTGAAGAAAAAATGTGTGAAAGGAAAATAGAGATTAATAATAAGTATTTTAAATTTATATGCAAAATTTATTGCTGAATTTAAATCATTCAACTTGTTAAAAAATCAATAGAATGTTACTATTCAATGTCCATAAACATTAATAAAATTTGGGTAAGTTTATTTAAAAAAAAACAAACATTTGTCGTGTAAAACTCGGAGAAGAGTTAGTGATTTATCAGTCTATTTCTCCCCATCCTCAAACTATTCCTCCCGTGATTGTATAGCAAAACGTAGACACATATCTCTCTCTCTCTATATATATATATATAGAGAGAGAGATAGGAAAGAAGGAAGTAAAACACATAAGTTATTTTTTTCCATTGTCTGAATCCTTTGTTCTCTCACTAAAGTTTGCCATTTAAAAGCTTGTAAGTATTGTAAAATATAAAATAAATTTCGTTACTCTTATTAACTTATTACCTAGATGTATATTCTTTAATTTACTTTCAATATTCTTATACTAAGCGTGCACTTATAATATCTTTATTAAACCCTAAATTCTATATAGAAGACGTAGCAAACAATAACAATCCTTATCTAAAAAAAAGAGGATGATTGTTATGATTTAGAGTTGGCTTAATGCTTGATACTTTATAAATTTATCGTAAAGAATTTCCTTAAATATTTGGGCGAATGGAGTGAAATGGTTATGTTACCAAATTACTTCTTAAATAAAGTAAAAGATTATTGAAAAAATAAATAAAGTACAAGACATCCTCCTGGAAAGAAATAAAAGTGAATATGTCCTCTGAATATAAACAAAGTGAAAAAAGCCTTGTAAAGTAAAGTTCAATATTCTTTAAGGATCCCATTTGTAATTTAAATGAAACGAAATTCTTTTAAATTTCAGTGAATTATATATTTAAATTGCTAGTGATAGGAAGTAGAAGGCATCACTTCACCCTTCAATCATTTAAATCTCCTGTTCTCTCACCTTTTTTTTTCCTTTTGTAAAATATTCTTGCGAGTTTTACATTTGAAAGTTCTCTTTTGTAAGTTTTTAAATTTTTGCTTCTCTTATTCATATATATATATATATATATAAGAAGAGGATTACAAGTGTTTGAAAATGAAGTTAAAGCCCCAATGATCTTGAAGAAGACGGCTTAAATACGTAAATTACTTACAAAATGTTTTCATCTAATATTAATAATTTTTAATTTTCTTTTTCTTTTTCTATTCCTTATATTTTGTTTTTTGTTTTATTTATTTATTTTTCATTGGTGTGGATCTCTTAACCGGTGACATGGATGACGAATCATCATTTAGTAGCATCATGTATCCATATTATTAAAATTCATGATTTTTAATAAAATAAAATAAAAATATATCACTTTGGCACACACTACTTGTTTCTCCTTGGAATGAACACCATGACGAAGTTCTTGGATGAAAATTATGAGGAGATTTAAAGTGAAAACAAAGTGTATCATTTTATGAAGGCAACATTAACATGGTATTATAGAAGGTAAATTATCATATCTTCATGGGTTTGTAGAAATGTAGTTCTCATTTCATTTTTTTTTTCAAAATCAAGCTTTTCAGCAATAAGGTTTTGTGCACGAAATTTAGAACCAGGGATAAGTATAAGTTTTTTTTATGCATTAATTCGGGATGAAATTGCAGTTGATTATAGTTAATTATTAAAATTTGTGGGTGAATTTTTGTGTAAAGATGGTGAAAGTACAGTACATCATAGGTCATTTTGAAACAAACGGCGTAACCAAACTTTCTCTTCATCTCTAAAGTATCATATACTAATGAACAATTTTAGATAGTTATTTAATAGTACTATGTTAATGATTAAGAATATATCCATCGTAAACATGTGAGTAAATTAGGATGCAACTAATGAATAGGTTTTCAACCTTTAAAGAAAAATATAAAATTATACAGAAGTTCTTGAAAATGTTGGATTTAGAAGTTTAGAAATTTAGCTCTTCTCTTTTTCTTCAAGTTTTTAATACGTACATGGCATTAAATGCACTTCGCATAGGTTTATATGCATTCCTTTTTTATACAATACCCTTGATCGATGACAATGTTCATCTTCTTAGGTAGCATAATGTTCGTTGTCGTTTCATGAGCAAACTAAATATGATTTTAATTTAGATTGTATAATGCACTGCTAGATCGTCTAATGATGATAATATAGACAGGAAAAGTTAATCCCAAGTGGTCTCCAAAAGAATTCAATAGCAAATATAGTCTATCAATATTTGAAACTCATATGTGAGCAATGAAAGTCACTAAAAAAAAAAAAAAAAAAAGGAGATTGAGGATTGTTGTGTAGAAAAAATAAAGTAAACAATGTAAAAATAATAAAGAAAACAGGTTGACTCTCAAATTCATTCAACAATGAGTTCTTCCTTAATTATCTTAAGATTAATATTCTTCAATTTTCTCAAAAAGTTAAACTTAATCAAACAAGCATAAATCAAATTCAATATAATCTTTTAAGTAAAGCAAGTGTCTACTGATATATTCAGTATCTTACTTCGTCTCCAAATGTTTACTCAATAAGATGTTTATTTTCTACTTCTTGACTAAGCGTATAAGAGATTAATCAGAACTCAACGAACCAACTAAGAAATCTAAGTAAAGAAAAAGAATTAAATTCTCAACAAGCTTTTAAAAACAATTCTTTAACATAAACCAAACCAAAATCAAAAGGATAGATAGGAAAACACATACGGTTAAGGAGAACCTAAGAATAAAGATTTACTGAAAAAGAAACTTCAAAATTCATTGTGAAATCACGAGCGACTCAACCTAAGAGAGTTTAGAGTGTGTATTTGGTCATCCCCCTTCTGCCTTCTCAAGTCTCTATTTAAAATCTTCTTTCTTCATAAATTCCACTCAAAATTATATCTGAGATATTGTTCTTGCAAATATTAGGTTATTTCCTTCTGTTTCACAACTTAACTTGCAAATATCTTCCCTATAATTATTTGGTAGATTTTCGTTTTTGCTTTTCTTCAAAAAGTTTGTTCCCAAATCTTGTTCCAAATAGGTCATTGGATTTTTATTCAATCCAGATCAATGCAATCAATTCTGCTATGAAATATATTGTAGAATAATTAAGAAAGATCACCTTTTGTTCATAACGTCAAAAATAGGGCAAAACAAAGGATTTTTATCTATAGAACTGAAAAAAGTATCTTTCCAAAAGATGTGTGAAAAATAAAATCTTGCTTTTGAGTCAACGAATCAACAAATTTTCTTTTCAAAATTGTGCATCTCACTTTAGATCTTCCGAAGGGATCATCTAATGGTATAACCTTTAGAGACTGTCTAAATGGGATTGTCTATTCTATTTTAAGTGCATCAAACGCTTTCTATACCCTCTTCATCTTTATTTCACTTGATGTTGCTAATGTGTTTTTTTACCTGAGTCTTGTCATATGGTTTGTTACCGTCTAATGTGTATACCTGTGTATACTTGTTAAACTATAACTATCCACTGTCTATAAAAATGTAAAGTTAGTAGAAATAACAATTAAGGCCCAAATAAACCTAATTAGATGAATCTCAATTAAAACAGTAGATTTATTATTGATTACAGTCCAAGAACACCATAATTAAAACATCTAAGTATGAATAAAAATATATTCATCACATAAGCTTTTTACACCAATTCATGGTAAAAGTGCATATCATACAAGGCAAACAACTAGGCCAGACTTGAAAGTTCGTTGCATTAAAAGGTTGGTGAATAAAGCTTATTTAACTCATGCTCCAAGCAAACTTCATGTTGACTTGTAATTTTACCTTGAACTGATCTCTTTGGTCAAACGAAGGACAACGAACATTTCGTACATCCAAAGGAAAAATATGCATATACATATATTTAAGTAGAACGTTATTAGCTTACATATATTGTCTAATTTCAGAAGTGTGTGATCTGATCGTGAGAGCGCTTTATCAAACATAAGAAGGGATTGCACAATGTTGTATCATCTAACAAATAAATCAGTTGTTTCTTACATGATCTGCTGTTGAAACCATTCATTTTATAAATTATGCATGATTCATGTTTTATGCTTTGTGGTTTAGGGTATTTGATTTTTCTTTAACATTGTCACTCATTCCCAAACATACCTTGATCTTTCACCTGATGCTATCATTAGAGAACCACTCTGGAGAAGACCCATTTATCCCAACTTTACCTATCTTCCTGGCCTAGTCACCCTTTATCTTATTATCCTAAAAGACACTAGAGAAGAAAAACATCCTTCTCTTGCTTCATATGAAGAGCTTCTAGTCTAACTTTTTGCAATGGCTTCTTTTGCTCTCCTTCTAAACAAAAGAGAAAAAAAATGTCCAAGACAATAAAGGCAATTTTAAGTACTAAACAAGAAGATAACAAACTCAAAATTGATTTTTGAAACATGTTTGAAAGACATGATTAATAGTTTAAAGAAGACCAAAGAACATCAAGTAAGAATTTACTTAAAATATAAATTATTTAATATTATTGAGAAAGTTATATCGAATAGTAAGATTTGAAATTTGAAAACTTCACAGTCAAATCTTATATCAAGAAATATATTACGATATCATAAGAAAAATGTGTAATATGAAAAATACACTATTAAACAATGTTTCTCTTTAACTCACTTATGAAATCGTGTTCTTGTGATACGATTTCTTTATATTAAATTGTGTCTCCTCCATTTTAGTAAAAAAATTACACCACTTTTATAATACTTAAAAAAATACACTGGTTTAATACTTTTATCCATTTAACCACAATCACACTATGTAAAACAATAATTTACTTATGATACAACATTTATATCTCTAAAACTTCCTTTAATTATTTCTACTGTACAAAGTTAATACTATATTCAAATAGCTACATTTGCGCATCACAATTTTTATGAAGGAGAATAATAGTATAATCAAGTTGTTCCATATGAACAAGAAGGAAAATAATAGTAACTTAAACATTGGATTCATCTTCTTCATAACCATGAGATTAGAACTTCTAGGATACCCAAGCATCAAAGACTACAATAATTCCAAACCCTTCTTCCAGGTCATCATCACTTCGAATATTTTCACGATTTTCTCCTCAAGGTATAAACCATAACAAATAAATGATTTTCTCCTCACTTCATGATTTTTTTTTTCATTTTCTAAAAATATTTTAATAATATAAATAAACGATGACGTGATGGATATGTGATACTGCTCACTCGGTGGTTCGTTATATAAAATATAAAAAATATATTTTATACAAAAACAAAAAATAATAAAATAATAGTAAAAACAAAAAAATAACAAAAAGATATAAGAAACATTTTTTAAAATATGAAAAAGCAACATTGTAAATTATGAAAAAAGAAAAAAACCTTTTACAATTTAATGCGTGTTGGCTGGTGATAAACTGATGATCAACCGTTTCGTGTTTAGCATAGGATAAAGAAAATTACCCTCTGCTTGTTGTTGGCGGTATTAGTGTCACTTCAGCTGTGATTTTGTTCCAAAAATTTTAGTAGTTTTCACTCAGAAAAAAATTTAGAGGCATGAGTCTTAAGTGATCCTATGCCTTTAGCTTCGGAACAGTTTTAAGTCTTGAGTTTGTGAAATCGGTCCTCCGGCCTCCAGATTTGCTGTGTTTTGATCTGTTTATCCGACCAACTTCATCGAGTTTAGCATCTAGGTATTTTATGATTGTGTTTGCCCTTCCAATCTGTGGGGCATCTCTGATTACTAAGTTAACGATGTAAAATAGTTTTTGCCTTTTGGTTTGCTTCTTGGTGTCTTTGGATTCTTGATGACTTAATTTACTCAAATAAGCGTGTTTTATATATACAAAACCCAATCATACGTGTGTGTGGGTTTGATTAGTGGTGAATATTAATGGTCTTGTAATTTTTTTTTTCTGTTGCCTCATACAGAGATAGAAAATTTCATTGGTATCACGGAAAGAGATTTCAAGTGACTATGGAGAAACAAAGCAGTTTGCGGGCATCTACTATGGAAAAACAGAAGAGTTTTCGTGGATTTATGGAAAAACAGAAGAGTTTTCGCATAGTGATGGAGAAGCAGCTCAGTTTTATGGGAAGCGAAAGGAAGAAGAGCAAGGAATCACCTGGGAAACGTGGTGACTTACCAATTCATTTAGCAGCTCGGGCAGGGAACTTGAGCAGAGTGAAAGAGATAATTCAAAACTATTCTAATTGTGAGACGAAAGATTTGTTGGCAAAGCAGAACCTAGAGGGGGAGACCCCTCTTTATGTCGCTTCAGAGAATGGGCATGCTGTGGTTGTTAGTGAGATACTGAAGTACTTGGACCTGCAAACTGCTTCTATTGCCGCCAGAAATGGCTATGATCCATTCCATATTGCTGCAAAGCAAGGTCATCTTGGTAAGATACATGCAATTATGTTTGGGCCAAAGCTCCCCATAATTTTCTTTTCTTTGTTTAGGATTTTGTGAACAATTTTACTATGTAGATGAATGGAGCATAATTACCCTGAAAAGATTGTGCGCGGGTCTGATATCTTATTTGCTTCTTAGTTAATTAAAATCTAAACCAAAACCAAAAATCCATACTGTCCTTCAGTCCTTTTCCATAATTTTGCAAGTAAGCCGCTCTTTGGATGTGTTACTTTTGATTTGTTTAAGAAAGTTGTCGGAAATTTGTGTTTCCTAGTTAAAGAAACATTGTCCAGGTATTATTCTATTCTTCCATCCTTCCCTTACCCTTGCTTGTGCAACTGTCTCTCTTTATGCATATTGAAAATGAAATTAGAGAAGGCATGAGTTGTATTATTGTAGCTTCTCAGTAAATTGACATGTACATCTAGTGTTAAAGTTATAAATTATTTACAATTATATATTTGGCTTCAATAGTTTTACTACTTTGCCTTTCAGACAGTGTTGTTTAAGTTTCAGATATCCTACCATGGGTGAGAATCCCAGGCAAGCAGAACCAAAGACATTTTTCATAAATAGCATGTCTGTTATTTCGTTCTCTATCGTTGTATCTCTGACTGTGAAAAGAATTTTGCAGAGGTGCTGAAAGAGCTACTGCACTCCTTTCCCAACTTGGCCATGACCACTGATTTGTCCAACTCAACTGCTTTACATACAGCTGCAAGTCAAGGTCATATTGATGTGGTTAATCTTCTTCTGGAATCAGATTCTAACCTTGCTAAAATAGCCAGGAATAATGGTAAAACTGTCCTTCACTCTGCGGCTAGGATGGGGCACTTGGAAGTTGTGAAAGCTTTATTAAACAAGGATCCAAGCACTGGATTTAGGACTGATAAGAAAGGCCAAACTGCACTACACATGGCTGTGAAAGGGCAAAATGAAGAAATTTTGTTGGAATTGATAAAACCTGACCCAGCAGTTTTACGCTTGGAAGATAATAAAGGAAATACAGCATTGCATATTGCCACAAAGAAGGGCCGTACTCAGGTGATTCTTTATTCTTTTATTATTTATTCTGTATAAAGCATATTAGCCATGATAAATTAATCATGTAGACAGTTTTTATTTCTGTTCAATGATGAATGTTCATCCTTGCTGATACTTCTTTTATGGATTAGAAATTAGCAGAAAATAGAAAAGTAAGCCACATTTTGGCTACTGCACGGATGTTAATGGCCATATTGTCCATTAAACAAAGCGTAGCAGATGCGACCATAATGTGCTTGTAGAGACTCAAAAAACCTTGAGATTGCAGTCGAAGTTGTGGTTGTAGAATGTGTTTTAAAACCTTGAAACAAAAGTGACTGGTTACTTATTATATTTTTCTCTTTGTTGCACAATGATGTATTAGGATCCATTAGGAGAACTCAATTTCAAGGTCAGGGCTATGGGTTTCAGCTTGAGGGTTCCATAGACTAATTTTACCTTTTGAGGGGCCATACATTAAATTAATGGAAAACTTTCAAAGATCAAAAACATAAAAAACTCTAAAGGATTATGTTGGGGCTTGGGTGTCATGATCTTTATTTTTGTGAAGAGATACAAGAAGCCAATTGGTTGTTGTTTCTTTACCTGTCCTTTTGATTAGCCTGACGTTTCTCTTTATTAAGAGTTTTGTTTCCTGTCATATGTTGTTAGTGATGCTACAGTTTTACTCAGTTTTTATTCCCCAGGATGGGATAAAATATCCTTGCCCAAGCAAGAAAATATATAACCAGGAGCTAAAGAACATCTTAAGTGTAATATATGTTGTTTTAAAATAGAGTAAGGGTTTCTATCATAATACCCAAGTTCCTCTCTTAGCAAGGCCCATAAGACTCAATCTCGGTGACTTTCACTCTACAACACTTCACTCGGTGACACTTTTCTCAACTCCCTCATTGTAGGCCTTCCTGACAACCAAGTCTGATACCAATTAATAAATACCCAAATACTTGGAGAACCCACCCTCAAAAGCTAGCTATTAAAGGGGGAGGAACAAACACTTAAATACTCCATCGAGCATCCCATACTACTCTATATGGGACTCGGGCACCCCATAATACCTAAGTTCCTATCAGTCTTTCACTCCTTGGTCATAGTCATTGAAAAAACAATGCATTTGTATTCCTTTTGATGCAAATTTTTTAGGTTTTCTACAACAATTATGTCTGAGTGTCAAGCCGTATTTTGTTGTCGGCTTAGTGTCAAAGTTGTGTTTGGTGCATGTTTGAGCTGACTATTTACTATTTTTAAATTGGTATCTAATTATTAAATCAAGATTCAATCCATTCTTAATTAGATTTCTAAAATCAACAACGCAAATATCATAAAGTGCAAATCCAAGATTAGAGAGAAGAAGAACGAACTTGGAGCGTTAAACAATAAGTGCAAAATTGAATTTAGATTGTTTGATATTGATTTCATGAATTGATACTCACAAATTAGTTCTCCGTTGATGAAAAATTAAACCAAATTAGTTGAAAATACAAAATTAAAATAATTATGTACATTGAACCCGATTGCTTCTAAAAGGAATGATTTGAAGACTGAAAATAATGTAAGTGTTTTCAATGTACCATAAAGCTATAAGTGTGTGCACAAAATATGTGTAATTAGCAGAGTCACTGTATTGAAGGAGAGGCCATAGCTCAAAATAACCCTCATTTCCAAATTTGGGACAATGATAACTTAAGAATTTATTGCATAGTTATGGGGATGCTTGACTACAAAAATCAATAGAAATTATATGTTATACTCTAGTGTTAGTGAAATTTTTGAAGACCTTGCAAATAATTATTCCATGTGATAGGACATATCTACATGTTATGAGTTAGAAAGCAAGATATTTTGGGCCCAACAGGACACTCTCTCCGTTGCAGAATATTATGGAATGTTGAAGGGTATGTGGATTGAGTTAGACCAATATCAAAATTTGAAGCTTGCGAATAGATGATGTTGTCACTCTTGCTTAGTTTGTTGAAAAGTCTTAGATGTTCAAGTTCTCATCGAGATTGAATTATGAATATGACCCTATTAAGGTACAAATTCTTAGGAAGGAAAGACTTCCTTCTCTTTCTAAAGTCTTCTACATGGTTTGAGGTGATGAAATTTGCCGGCTGGTCATGATGAATGAGCCCTCTAGTGAAAGGAGTTGTCATGTTCTCTTGAAAGGCTTCCAAACCTAGGACTTGAAATCTTGGAAACATGAAACTAACTTAAGAAATTTGGCTATGCTAAGGAGACTTGCTTTAAGTTAAATGGAAAGGAGAAAACTCTATATCCTCTAGCAGAACTAAAAGGACAATCCTCAACCTTAATCCCTAAAATTAAATGCAAAACGAGTTATGGCACCTAGGGTGTGTGAATTGTTATGTCTAAGAATTATTCTAAATAATCTTAAAGTGGCAAGTGAAGTGTTTATGATTTTTTTTTGGGATAATAAATTAGTTATAACATTGCTCACAATCCAGTTTAGCATGATAGAGCCAATCACATAGAGATAAATCAACACTTTAATAAAGAGAAACTATATAGTGGCCTTATCACTACTTATTATGTCCCATATGGGCTTCAGTTTGCAGATCATTTTACAAATTGTCTTCCCACTAAACAATTTCATGATGTCACATGCGAGCTGGGAATGATAGATATCCATTCACCAGCTTGAGGAAAAGTGTTGTTAGTAGAATATTAAGTGTACTATTAAAACTTCTTAGAAGCTAAAACCCTAACCCTAATCTTTGTTAGTTATATAGTTTTCTGCATGGTATGTACTTATACATCTAATTTTGCTTGGTCTATTTCCTGTGAATCCTTTAGAAGGCCTTAATTAAAGCTTTCTGACTATCATACCAAGCGAGTACCCTATGTAGAACTCCTTTTGGTACACAGTAACCATGCAGTTTACCCCTATATAAAGATTTGTATATGCCTCCCTTCCATGTGAAAGAACGTTGGAGGCCTTCTTGATCGATTGGTGTCCCTGAAAGAATTGCCTCATGATGAGAAAATATGGGAAAATGACCGTTTTGATATTCATTTTGGGAAAGGATATTGTCGTCATACTCAAGAAAGATGAGAAAGTGAGTGATAAGTCATGGAGTTGATCGCCACAGGATATCCTGATAAGATCATATTTGGATTCTTGTAAATCAGAACACCATAAATTTTCTCAAAGAGAAAACTCAATTTTATTTCAAAATTCATCTCTAACCATTATATTTCTAAGTATATCCTTTTATAGTTTTTTTTTTCCATGTGACCAATTCAACCACTTAATTGAAGTACATAAAAATTACAAAGAAAATCCTAAATTATATTGATTCTCTGAAGATCATATCATTCCCTCATTCTTTAAGGACATTCGTCCTCGAATGTCATGAGTACACTTCTTCCAAGAGAAACATGATTCTAGGATCAAAGATCATCCTTTTGTTTATTTTCCATCCCAAAACTACAATCCTTGCAAACACGACTGATTGGTTGATACCAAATGACGTGTTATTGATATTTCTCATTCAACACTCTTCTCCACATTGTTGAATCGAGGAAACAACAATATATGCACAATCATAAAAGAAATATTTATAATTATTATTTCCTTTCTTTTTCTTGATCACTTTTTGTTCATCTATTTCTCCTTTTCTCTTTTCTTTTGTATTTTTCTCCTTAATTTCTTTTTCTCTCTTATTCTCCTTAATTACTTTTTCTCTCAACTCCTTCTCTTTATTTTCTTTTTCTCTCAACTCCTTCTCTTTATTTTCTTCTTCTCTCAACTCCTTATCTTTATTTTCTTTCTCTCTCAACTCCTTCTCTTTATTTTCTTTTTCTTCACTGATTTTCTTTCCTACTAGCTCTTTGTTTTTCGTTTTCTCCATCTCTTTTTCTCTCATCACAAACATAGCGTGTCTTTTTCAATAATCATCGAACATTCTCTCTTTATCTTTATATCTTTGCTCTTTCTTTTCCTTCCTTCTTCTTTCTTCAAAGTTGTCCTTGGATTTCCTCTCCATTTGTGAAACAAAATCATTAATAAACAATTTGTGACATGCATTGAATTGAGGAGTAACTTTAGCATTGGTACTTGCCATAAATAAAAAGAAAATAATTTAAAAGTAAAAAGAAGAAAATGTTACTGAATATCAAGGGCCGAAGCTCTGACACCAACTGATGGGAAAATATGGGGAAATGACCGTTTTGATATTCAGTTTGGAAAACGATATTTTGGAAAAGGATATTGATGCCATACTCAAGAAAGATGAGAAGGTGAGTGATAAGTCATGGGGTTGATCGCCACAGGATATCCTGATAAGATCATATTTGGGTTCTTATAAATCAGAACACCATAAATTTTCTTAAAAAGAAAATTCAATTTTATTTCAAAATTCATCTCTAACCATTATATTTCTATGTACATCCTTTTATAGTTTTTGTTTTCCATGTGACCCATTCAACTACTTAATTAAAATACATAAAAATTACAAAGAAAATCTTAAATTATATTGATCCCCTGAAGATCATATCACCTCATGAGTGGAGCCATTATGTGGAATCGTTCCTTTCTTTGGAAGTTCTTTTATGTACGACTACGAATGCCACCAGGACTGGTCCAATTCTAAAGATGTGCCATCACCTCCACTTTTATTGGATGTTACTGGATTCTGGCCTTCAGCCATGGAAGTTTTTATTTGCTTTTTGTTGATTTTCTACTTCTGACAAAGTTTGCGCAATTTCTCTAGATGTTGGATAGTTTCCTCCAATACTTTTCACTTTCTTTGAGCTGATCTTATTGAGATAATTTCTCATCAAGACTCTGAACCTGTGTCTCCAACATCTTCAATTTCCGAGTGGGCCATTTGGAACTGATACTAAATGATACAGCTCGTGAACTGTATAAAAAGTGAGAACTCAAGTTTGAGTATTTTTCTGAATAACAATAATTTGCTATTTGGGTTGAAGTTTGGATTAACATCTTTTGCACTAAAGCATTTTAGTCAAAAGTTGTTTCTTAAGCATTTTAATTATAAGCTATTCTAAAAGCTGACTAAGATGGCCCCAAGGCCCTATATGTACACGTGTAGGGTAGAAAACTAGTTTGTTTTCCAATGCACCAACTGACATACAAACAAGTAAAACTTTCTACACGACTGGTGTGAAAGTTGCAACTTAATTGGTTTCTGACAATCATTACTCAACTTTTCTTACCTTGAAGGGAAAACCTGCTCCAGAATCATTAACTAAATTACATACAAGCTCAACTAACAACTAACGAGCCATCAAAATAAGAAAAGAAAAATGACACCGTCTAGAGGTTATTCTAACTCATCTACTGGTTAACATCTGTATATCAAGTACCATTCTGGCCTCCTATTCCAAGTAATGCTGATTAGTTCCTTCAACTCCTTGTTTCTGTTTTCAGCTATTGGACAAATTAGTTCCAGTTTAGTTATCCAACTCTAATAAATAACCACCCTTTGCATGACTAATACAAATTTTAACTTACAAATGTTAAAGCCTTGATCTTTTCTTCCTGTTCTTATGTATGATAGACAGTAGAATTACAAGAATTTTTCTCGTTTTATTTATTCATCATGATTTATTGTTAGCCATATTCTTATTCTGCTTGCTTTGATGGTACACATTTTTTAACAATATGTCTGTTCGCTGTTACTTAAACATTGAAGTACCGTTGACTAATACAAATTTTAACTTACAAATGTTAAGCCTTGATCTTTTCTTCCTGTTCTATGTATGATAGACAGTAGAATTACAAGAATTTTTCTCGTTTTATTTATTCATCATGATTTATTGTTAGCCATATTCTTATTCTGCTTATTTTGATGGTACACATTTTTTAACAATATGTCTGTTCGCTGTTACTTAAACATTGAAGTACCGTTGCTATAGTATCATGAAGTATCTCCATTTTTAGTAGTCTGAACAACAACCCAGTGAATAATTGACCCCCCTTTTTGTCTTGCATCACCAGGCCACAAGACAGCTTTATGATTTTGTTAAGATTATTGGTTTTCTAGTTTTGCCTTCCTGATCTAGCATCATTGAATTTGACTGAGGCAGTTTTGCATTGTGCGCGTGCACACATGCAATTCAAGCTTAAGGAATGAATGTAAACTCAAAGGAAAAATATGTAGGAATTTATACTTATGCATAGGGCAGCATGATTCCATGCCGTTTTAATCGTATTACCTCTTCTGCTTTTTAATTAGAAAGACAAAGCTTATTCCTATAAATGAAGAAAAGTTGGCTTTATTCTAAACTAGTCGTTATTAATTGTAGAATGTTCGCTGCTTGTTATCAATGGAGGGTATCAGCATCAATTCAACAAACAAGGCTGGAGAGACTCCTCTTGATGTTGCAGAAAAATTTGGAAGTCCGGAACTTGTCTCCATATTGAGGGATGCTGGAGCTGCTAATTCCACTGACCAAGGGAAACCTCCAAATGCTTCAAAACAACTCAAGCAGACTGTCAGTGACATAAAGCACGATGTACAATCGCAACTCCAACAGACACGTCAGACTGGCATGAGGGTTCAGAAAATTGCAAAGAAGCTGAAAAAACTACACATCAGTGGCCTGAACAATGCAATAAACTCTGCTACTGTTGTTGCCGTTCTTATTGCTACAGTTGCTTTTGCAGCCATTTTCACAGTCCCTGGTCAATATGTCGAAAACAAAACAGATGGATTTTCTCTTGGACAAGCAAATATAGCAAACAATGCAGCTTTCCTAATATTTTTTGTGTTTGACAGCCTGGCATTGTTCATCTCTCTGGCAGTTGTAGTGGTTCAAACGTCCGTAGTTGTTATTGAGCAAAAGGCAAAAAAGCAGCTTGTTTTTGTCATTAACAAGCTCATGTGGATGGCTTGCCTTTTCATTTCCATTGCCTTCATTTCTCTTACATACGTGGTGGTGGGATCACACTCCAGATGGCTTGCAATATATGCTACAGTGATTGGAAGTTTGATAATGCTCTCTACAATTGGCTCCATGTGCTATTGTGTAATTTTGCATAGGATGGAGGAGACAAAACTGAGGACCGAGAGTCGATCGTTCTCCATGTCTCATGCATCAGACCAAGAGATTTTAAACAGTGAATACAAGAGGATGTACGCACTGTAGGATAATTGATATATCCGAATGAAATGGCTTGTATCCTCCAGTATATTCTTGAAGTGGTGATAGTAGTTTCTATTGTCTGTCAGACTGTATGATCTTTGTTAGACTACAGATACCCTGAGAACAGAGGGAAAGGAAGAAAAATAGGTGGGGAATTCCCGCCAAGTCCGCTGTAAGTAGAAAGGATGTTATCAAATTTAGCATGATCTTGGTGAAATAGTTGTGCTGCTGAAGATTTTTTTTAATAAAAGATAAGGTATGCAAAAAATCACTATATAGCTTATAATTCCAACTAGATTGGCATCTAAATCATTTGTAGCATACAAAAATGGCATAAAAGAAATAGAGAAAAGAAATGTAAGATAGTGAGGGACTAGACCAAAACCTACTTGGTTAATAAACCTATAAAATGATGGTTGAAACTTGTTCCTATAAAATCCATTGCTAATGAAGTCTGGAATAAAATTTCCGGCTATTACATTGGTTATTAGCTCCATAGTTAGCAAGTTTGTCCGGAGAAGAATTTCCTTCTTTATGGATGTGATACGTGAAAATTCATACTTTTTATCCTGCTCAAAGTGTTACTCCAATGGTTTACGTAATTGTGAAGGCATAATGGGTTAGAAAAAGCTTTAACCACCAATATGGATTATGTCATTCTCTATCCATAGCAAATCCAACTACATTAATCACTCCCGATATTTGGAAATGAATCAAGAAATTTAAGATTTGAACTAGCTATTAATGAGAATCATTTTGGCAATTTAAGTAACAATAATAATTTATAACCTATATTAGAAGTGATTTATAACTTGTCTCTAGCTTTGTGTATGAGATGCAAATACATAATGTTATCTATAATGATTTCTAGAGACAACCAAGAAATGAGATGCAAATACATAATGTTATCTATAATACAACTAAGAAATGACATAAATTTTGTTTCAAAGTTGTTGTAGGATCATGGGGTTGAAATGTTTCATAGGTATAAAATTTTCTAAATACATGCAACGTTATTTTGTATTATCAATAATTTTTATATATATGAAAATGTGAAGTTATAGTTTAAAAAGTCATAAAACATTTTAATTTGTAAAGAAAACAAATCATATGAGTAGTTGAAACATAAAAGGAAACAATATACTTTTTGATATGATAGATTTCTAAAATAATTTCACTTATAATTTAGATTAAAAAAAACTTTAATAGACACTAAAAATATTACATTAGTTCCGTTTTATTAAATGGTACTGAGATTCATGAAAAGATAAAAAATTTGAAAAAAAAGACAACTATAATTAACATATAAAAAAAGAGATTAATTATTTTTGTCTTTCATATAAGTGAAAGTTATATAATATAATAAAATAAAAAAAAGAAATATTAACTGTCCTCGTATATTTTTCAAAAGATTGTACATGGTCAATATTATGAATTTTAAAAATATTATTTTCAATTATTATTGACTATCGTCATTTTGTAAATAGCACATTCTATTTTAATTTTATAAATTTTATATAAAATTAAAATTGGTCTAGATGTAAAATTTTATAATAAGTAATAAAATTAACATGTGCAAATTACGATAAAAAAATTATAATATCATAAGAAAATTGAAGAAAAAAATTGAAAACTTAATTTTTTCTTGCTTCATTTTTCTCTAGTTAAATAAAATACACAGCCGTATTTATTTTCCTTCTAAAGCCTACTGCTAAAATATTTAGTTTTTGTTAACTAATAGAAAGGCTATAGTTTGGAATATGTCCCTGGACTCGGAGACATCGGCTTCCGGCAGGGACTGGTTCTTCCCGTCACCATCGTTCTTGCGCTCCGCTTCCTCGCAGTATGGCCATCGATTCTATTCAAACTCAAAGCCTTACACCCCTCCTAGCCTCACTCGCATCCGTCATCGTCGTAGAGTCAAATTTCCCCGGACTCCCACTCTCACTAACGACAAACCTCAGGTTTTCGACACTGAAAATGTTAAGTCATCTGCCAAGAATAACCTTATATCCCTTTCGAAATCTCGTTTCCAGTTTGCCCTCCTGGTAGGTACTAGATTGCTCCTGTCGGTCTGTCTCTCTGTCTCTCTCCTCTCACTGTTTCTTGTTTTATGTCCGTGTGGGTGCAGACGTTGACTATTGTTTTCTTTTTGCTGCTGCTGCTGCTGCTGCTCCGTAATGCGCATCTAGAAAGTCAACTCACTAAGTTGCAGGCAAGGCAACTTCTATATTATACGCTCTCCCTTTCATTCACCTCAAATCAGATTAGTTCTATTCTGCTCCTCAATATCTCCACACCACCTCTAATTCAACCTTCATCCTTAACAACTGAACCAAACTAACTTTTCTTTGTAGGATGATATTCTCGGCCTTAATCTCATATTACACTCGTGCCACCAATTGGACACCTTGAACGTGACAAGTTCCGCATCTCAAGACGCTAATTCTGGGTTACGCGGAAATTTCAAAAGAAATCTAGCTCTTTTTCTCTCCTTCACACTTCTTTTTACCCCTCTCATCATTTTCAAGTACATAGACTATGTGTCGAAATCAATATTTTCTGACAATATATCCGAAAGAGTTTCTCTAAACAAGCAAATAGCATATCGGGTTGATGTCTTTTTATCGGTTTACCCGTATGCTAAACCCCTCGTGTTGTTAGTGGCAACGGTGTTGCTAATTTTACTTGGAGGATTGGCCCTTTTTGGGGTAACTACCGAGGATTTAGCACATTGCCTATGGTTATCTTGGACCTACGTTGCTGATTCTGGCAATCATGCCAGCTCCCAAGGTATTGGTCCAAGGTTAGTTGCGATTTCCATTAGCTTTGGTGGGATGCTTATATTTGCAATGATGCTCGGACTTGTGTCCGACGCAATATCTGAAAAATTTGACTCGCTGAGGAAAGGAAAAAGCGAGGTGGTTGAGCAAAATCATACTTTAATTCTTGGTTGGAGTGATAAATTGGTAAGATTCTGGTGTTACCATCTGTTGGTTTGTCTTGTCTTGTCTTGGAACCGTCCTTATAAAATTTTCAACGAACTAATGAATAATTCATTATAAACAATTCAAACATATATCAATTTGTTGCTGTTTGGCCAAGTGATTTACCTGTTTAGGTGACTTTTTTTTAAACACTCACGTGTCTTGACCCCAAATGATGTGGTTGGATGTGCAGGGTTCACTACTAAATCAGCTTGCCATAGCCAATGAGAGTCTGGGTGGAGGAACTGTTGCAGTGATGGCTGAGCGAGACAAGGAAGAAATGGAGCTTGACATTGCAAAAATGGAGTTTGATTTCAAAGGAACATCTGTCATATGCAGAAGTGGCAGCCCTCTGATTCTGGCTGATCTGAAAAAGGTGTATGATCTACTTTAACCTTTTGGAATTGTGATTTTCTTTGTCTGGTATAATAATGAATTCTGATGTTAACATATATTTTAAAGGATTTTCAAGAGCAATAGCGGGGGGCATATTCTGTATTTCCCCCATTCCTGTTGAGGTCTGCAAGGAATTACGTGTGGTAGGAACGTTTGTCTTTGTTTAAGAGAGACAATCTAGAAGGCATGTTCGTCTTTGTAGAGTTTTATTGTTTTCATAAAAGTTTAGTATAGCCCTGAGCCATGATGAATAGAAAACATAGGAGAGTGAAAATTGTAACATCATTGATGTGTTTATCAGTTTGGAAAGTTGACTTTTAGGGATCAGAAGGATTGAACTGATTAAGTTGGTCCCTTTAATTGGTTCAATTACAGTTGCCAGAACTCTACAAAATTAAACTTGCTATCAGTGTTTAGCCAAATCTGTTTTTGCTGCTTTAAGAGCTCATGCAGATTGCAATTTGGAAGATGTTAGTTCTTAGCAAGCAGTGTGCCCTTATTAGAAAATATGTCAGATCAGAAGAGATAAGAATAATCAAAAGAGCCAAATGGGTCGGACTCTGTTAGGCCTTGTTAGTAAAAATTTTAGAGAAGTTGTTATATTTAATTAGTTATCTCTTTAACTGCAGTGGCAGAGGTAGAATATAAACAGAGAAAGCAAATATAAGTAAATTCTAAGTTTGTCAATTTGTTCTGGGAGGAGAGACCAGAGTAGAGCATATTTAATAAAATTCCTCCTTTTCTTTCCATTAATCTCCACATTTTGACCATTATCTATCAGAAGCATACTGACTGATGGTTTAATTACTATGCTGTGCAACCTGTTGATAACTTCTTATGCAAAATGCCATTTACTGCCACTAGCCTTTTTGTTTTAATCTTGTGCTATTTTTCTTCACTTGTTACGGTATATTATTGCATAAATGTTCACTTTTGGTGGAAGATGTTGCCCTGTCTTAATTTGTATATTTGCTTGCTAAAACCATGTCATATTCAGGTTTCCGTTTCAAAAGCACGTGCAATAATAGTCCTTGCTGAAGATGGGAATGCTGATCAGGTCTGATTGATTAATGATCTGCTCCAAGTTTAATAAGGGTGGGCAACCATTAACTTACTTTTTGTTGGTACAGAGTGATGCCCGTGCATTGAGAACGGTCTTAAGTCTGACTGGAGTAAAAGAAGGATTACGAGGGCACATAGTGGTTGAATTGAGTGATCTAGACAATGAGGTCCTTGTTAAACTTGTGGGTGGTGATCTTGTTGAAACTGTTGTAGCTCATGATGTCATTGGTCGCTTGATGATTCAGTGTGCTCGGCAGCCTGGACTTGCACAGGTCATCATCTACTACCATTTCATGGTGTTCTTAAGTTGCATAATTCATAATGTTAATCCAGTGAAAAATCCTCGATTATTGGTTTCAAGTTAGTTAATTCTCAACAAGAATATGTACATGCTTGCTTGTTTGTTTGTATAGTGTATTACTTGTATTTTTTTGGGTGATCTTCTTCCCTATCCTTCCATTTTTGTTAGATAGGATTTGCCTTATTGCCTCCTTTTGGTGTTTTGTCCGTGCTACCTTTTTCTCTTTAAGATTTGTAGAGTGACTGGGGAGTTTTATTGGGTTGGCCTTGTTCTGCTTTGTTTTCTTTTTGCAATTGCAATACAGTTGAAGATGAGATATTGATCTTCTCTCTAATAAAACTTATCCTTTCGTTAAGATTTTTCTAAATAATTCTTGAGCTCTCTTTGGCAGATTTGGGAAGACATACTAGGATTTGAAAATTGTGAATTCTACATCAAAAGATGGCCACAGTTGGAAGGCATGCAATTTGAGGATGTATTAATCAGCTTTCCTGCTGCAATTCCTTGTGGAATCAAAGTTGCATCATATGGTGGTAAAATTATTTTGAATCCAGATGACTCCTATGTTCTACAAGAAGGGGATGAGATTCTGGTCATTGCAGAGGATGATGATACCTATGCCCCAGCATCCTTGCCTACGGTGCTTTGTCTCACATAAATTGCTGTTTCTCAGTTCTCTTTTTCTCTATTAATGCTTTTTCCATGGTTTGGTCATGACAAATACATGGCCAAATGATAATAAAAAATGGAGTTTTTTTAGCTAATTTGGCATGTAATAAGTTGTAACGAATCTTTTGAAAAATCACAGAATCTGAAGAGAGAATAGAATGATTTTCATTGATATTTTCAAAATGATATTACACAGGTATTTATATCATAGTACAAGCTACACAGAAGGAAATAAATCACCTTTAATAATTAGAAAAAACTTCCCAGATAGACTCCTTTGATTGTAACCTAATGATACACTGATATTTACAATATCTACATTTACAACTCAACACTCCCCTCGAGCTAAAGAATACACGTCTTTCATTCCTAGGATGGTAATTAGATCATGGAAATCACTTAATGTTTGATAAAGAGAGTGTAATCTCTTTGGCTATGTTTGGTCCTAAACTCCATCATGACCTTTGCAAACCTCCCATAAATAGCTTTCGAGAACCTGCAGACTTTGTTATTTGTTTATGTCTCTTTAAAACCTTGTGGAAAACTAGGTGATAGAGAATGGTATCTGAATAATACTGTATTTCCGTAAAAGAACCCAATAACAAAAGCCACTCAGGCAAAACCAGAGCAAATGCTCCTCAGAGAAGATCTTTCTCTGTCCTCCAAAATTACAAAATTACAATATACCTAACTACCCCTTATTCTCACTCCTTTGCTCCTAATACTCGTCCCTCCACTCACTCGCCAGCTCAACCCCTCTAACTAACTCTCCCTTGGTTGTCCACCTTTACCCCTACGAGTGTACACTCTCCATATCTTCGGCCTTTGCTGCATTGGGCTCTTAATGGACTCTATTGAAGGTGTTCTACCACTGCCTCCGTCAGGAAGAACAGTCTTGTCCTCAAGGCTGAGTTGAGGGAATTGACTACATAAGTGGGTCTCATTTTCCCATGTGGCATCTTCAGCAGTACCTCCTTTCCATTGTACTAGAACTTGTTTCTCAATGTGTGCTCCCTTCACCCAATCCCTCCTTGCCAATACTTTCTCTGGAAGGATAACTTCCTCATCTGTTGCTTCTAACTCCTTAGGGAGTTCCATGTTAGCTTCTTGACTCCCCATTGCTTGCTTGAGTTGGGATATATGGAATACTGGGTGAATCCGTGAAGAGGGTGGTAATTGCAACTTATAAGTAACCGTTCCTAGTTTCTCCACGATTCTGTAGGGTCCGTAGTACCTAGGGGCCAACTTTTGGTGAATCCTACGAACCACTGATTGTTGCCGATGAGGTCTCAACTTCAAATACACCCAATCACCAATGTCAAACTCCTTCATTATTCTTCTCTTGTCAGCATATCGTTTCATCTGTTCCTAAGCTTTGGAGAGGTTATATTTGAGTTGTTTTAGGGCCTCATCTCGATCCTCTAGTTCTTCCGCTATAGCTTCCACCTTGGTTTCTCCCCTCAAGAATCGGATCACTATAGGAGGTTTTCGACCATATACTGCTTCAAAGGGAGTAGTGCCTGTAGACACATGAAATGTGGTGTTGTACCACAATTCAGCCCAAGCTAACCATTCTGACCAATTTCTTGATTGTTCCGTAGCAAAACATCTCAAATAGGTTTCCAAGCACCTATTGACTACCTCCGTTTGGCCATCAGTCTCAGGGTGATATGAAGAGGACATCTTAAGCACTCTCTTCTGTAATTTAAAAAGCTCCTGCCAAAAATTACTCACAAAGAGGGGGTCTCTATCACTCAAAATCGAACGTGGCATCCCATGCAACCTCACTATCTCCTTAGCAAAGATAATTGCCACTTTCTTCGCTGTATAAGGATGCTTTAATAGAATAAAATGAGCATATTTGGATAGGCGATCCACTATCACCAATATAGTGTCAAACCCCTTAGATTTAGGAAGGCCTAAAATGAAATCCATAGAAATGTCCTCCCAGATTTGATCCGGTATGGACAACGGTTGCAACAACCCCAAGGGAGACGATGCTGAATATTTTTGCCTCTAACATACATCACACTCCTGCACAAATTTCTGGATTGTCTTCTTCATTCCAACCCAATATAGATTAGCTGCCACTCTTCTGTAAGTTCTCAGAAACCCTGAGTTGCCTCCTCTAGGTGAGGAGTGAAACTCCTCAAGAAGAAGAGGAGTGAGATCAGAGGAGGAGGAAATTACCACTCGGTTTTTGTACAAGGTTTTTTAATGTATGTGAAACCTTGGCCTCGATAGTGGGTCTTTTGTCACGTCTTCTAGGACTTTCTTTAGCATGAGATCCTCCCACACCTCCTTCTGTTTTTTTTTTTTTTTTTTGTTCCCACACCGGAGATGAGACTAACATCTTGTGCTCTCCTTCTTCAAACATGCGTGATAAGGAGTCAACAGCCTTGTTATAGGATCCTGGTTTATAAATAACCTCAAACTGATAGCCCAACAACTTAGATATCCAACACTGTTGATCACAGCTAGCTACGCTCTGTTGCAACAAATTCTTTAGACTTTTCTGGTCCGTGAAAACAGTGAAGCTTCTACCAATGAGATAATGTCTCTAATGTTGCACCGATAACATTAGAGCCATCAACTTTTTTTCATACACAGATTTAGAAAGATTAGTAGTAGATAACGCCTTGCTAAAATAGGCAATCGGCCTTCGATTCTGCATCAGTACCGTGCCAATTCCTCTACCCGATGCATCACACTCAATTTGAAACGGTTGAGTGAAATCTGGTAGTTTTAACAAGGGAGCAGATGTGAGTGCTCTTTCTAATTCTTTGAAAGCAGCTGCTGCCTCGGGTCCCTGGTGAAATCCCTCCTTAGTAAGTTCAATCAATGGCTTAGCCATCTTCCCATAATCTTTAATGAATTTTTTTTAGTACCATGTGAGTCCTAAGAAACCCCTCACACCCTTCACATTATGCAGTACTGACCATTCAACCACGTTCCTCACCTTAGCTGGGTCTACCGTGACTCCCAAACTCGATATGATATGGCCCAGGTACACCACTTGCTGCTGGCCAAAACTGCACTTCTTTTGATTGGCTATAAATTGTTGTTGACTCAACACCCGGCGAACTTGTTGTAAGTGTTTTAAGTGTGTTTCCCAATCTCTACTATAAACAAGAATGTCATCAAAGAACACTAAAACAAACTTTCTTAGGTAGGACTTGAAAATTTGATTCATTGTTGCTTGAAAGGTGGCTGGGGCATTCATCAACTTAAAAGGCATCACCAAGTATTCATAATGTCCCTCATAAGTCCTAAAAGCAGTTTTGTAGACGTGTTCTTCCTTGACCCTAATCTAATGGTAACCAAATTTGAGGTTCAATTTTGAGAAATAGGAGGCCCCTTTCAACTCATCCAGCAACTCATCCACAACTGGTATTGGATATTTGTCTGGAATGGTAGCCCTATTGAGAGCCCGATAGTCCACACACATTCTCCAAGAAGAATCCTTCTTCTTAACTAGAATAACCGGGGTAGAGAAGAAACTTGAACTATGCCTGATAATTCCCTATTGTAGCAATTCTCCCACCTGTCTTTCAATTTCATTCTTATGCAAATGAGGGTACCTATAGGGACGTACATTGATCGAACCCACCCTTGGTTCTAAAATAATAGAGTGTTCCACCTCTCCTTTTGGGGGTAGCCCAACAACATCCTTGAAAACTTCTGGGAACAAGTTTAGCAACAGTCAGTTCCTTGCTCTGTTCCTGAGTCAAGTGTGACTTCTCCTTACATTTTCCTTCGTTATTTTTTCCATGCCCCTCATCCTCTTCCATTCCTTGCCGCAAGATACTGTTGAATGAAGAATGAGTAATATTGGAGAATCTATTCCTCTGGATTATTCCAAACTCACAATTTAATCCCCGGAGGTGCTTCGGTTCACCAAGATATATGAAATCCATGGTCATCTCTTCCCTATCCATCATCACCTTCCCCAATCCTTTCAACCATGCCACTCCCAATATCAAATCCAACCCGTCCAATTCCAACACATAAGCATCCACAACAAATTTAGAGTTTGCCAATTGCACTGTGAGGTTTGAGCATTTTCCACGAGTGAACACCCGATGGCCATCTCCCAATAGAATTCCTAACTCTTGAGTGGGTGTCACACAAAGGTCCAGTGCAGCCGCTACTTGGGGTGAAATAAAGTTATGGGAGACCCCACTATCCACCATTATCAGTACATGAACTCCCTTTAGTCTCCCCTCCATCCTCATAATCTTGGATCCTGCCAACAAGTCTTGATTGAGTCCTCCTACTCCCACTGCATCACACTCCAATGACTCAGCTATATTTTCCATTTCAACTCCAATTGGCTCCACTTCCTTTTCTTCAATAACTTCATCCTCCCCCAACACAAGAAGCCACAGCTGTTGTTCGGAGCATTGGTGCATGGGATGAAACTTCTCACCACACCTAAAATAAAGCCCCTTCGCCTTCTTCTCCATAAGCTCTTGATAGGACAAGTGTTTAATTCCCCTGTTCCGCTCAACTCCATTCTTCGTTTCCTCCTTCCCATTCCGCAATGTTAGAGTAGAAGACGGTCCTCCCTTAGGAGTTGGAGTACCCCCTGTATTCACCCCCTGTGACGGCATGAGTGCCACTCTATGTCGACTCCCCCAATCGTGATTAGGTAGACGATTGGCTGCTCCCTTATGATCCAGGGTCTCTCCGTCCAACTCTGCTTCAACATCGCGAGCGACGCGTATAATCTGCTGTCTCGTTCACGGATTAAATGTCCGCACTCGACGTCGCAGCTCGGGTCGAAGACCGCCCATAAAATAGCCCAAGTACTGCTCCTCCGGGAGGCGACCCACCTGAGATGACAAGTATTCGAACTCCGAGATGTATTCCTCCACATTCCCAGTTTAGCGAAACGTCGACTTCCGTACGCTCTATCAATGCTTGTTTCAACATCGCCCACGAGAGATGATCCTCTGTTTCGAACAGCAGATTGAACCAGTGAATGGTCGATCCCTCCATACTTAACTTTGTTAGCTTCACCTTATTGTTGTCGAAAACATTTTGAATTTCAAAGTAAGTTTCCGCTCGCGTTATCCAACCCACTGGGTCACTCCCATCGAATAAGGGCAGTTCGACCTTGTGTGTTGCTATTCGATATTCATCCATGGAGTTTCTCGACAATAGGTCATCCAGACCTCCTCCAGATGTGCCTCTGCTGTTGTTATTTCCGTCGCGTCCGTTGCCAGCACTACTGCGATCATCACGTGTTCGATGTGCGAGCATCTTACTCATCTCTTGTAAGAGTATGTGTTGGAAATGTTCCATTTACGACTTCACGGAATCCTCCAAGGCTACCATCTTCTCCTCCAAAGTCTCTACGCAGTCCGTAACAGACATTTTGTGGGACATGGGTTAAGAATGATCGCTAGCTCTCTCACCGTATTCGGTAGGTCGGACCAATTGATAGAGAATGGTATCTGAATAATACTATATTTTCGTAAAAGAACCCAATAACAAAAGCCACTCAGGCAAAACCAGAGCAAATGCTCCTCAGAGAAGATCTTTCTCTGTCCTCCAAAAGTACAATATTCCTAGCTACCCCTTATTCTCACTCCTCTGCTCCCAATACCCCTCCCTCCACTCACTTGCTAGCTCAACCCCTCTAACTAACTCTCCCTCGATTGTCCACCTTTACCCCTACGAGTGTACGCTCTCCATATCTTGGGCCTTTGCTGCATTGGGCTCTCAATGGGCTCTATTGATGGTGTTCTATCACTAGGATTTTCAATCTTGGCTGCCATGGAGCTATGCATTCTTAACATTATATTGAAGAGGTTTTCAACTAAAATGTAGCCAAGTATGACAAAATTCTAATAATGTCTATTTTGTTAGCAAAGGTGAATGTTTCTCAATAATCAAGCCCATGACCATGGGTGTAACCTTTTGGTAACCAACCCTGCTTTGTATCTTTCAAGGGATCCATTTGCCTTGTACTTAAAATCCATTTGCAATGGGCAATATTCTTTGCTTTTGGTTTGTCAACAATTTCCCATGTATTATTCTTTTCGAAGGCATTCATCTCCTCTTTCATAGTATTCCTTCATTCCCTTTTTGACAAGGCCTTAGAAATAGTTTTAGGGACAACTAAATTCAGACTCACGACTAGCCTTTTATGGTTAGCTGATAAGCAATAAGTTGAAACATAAGTAGAGAAAGGGTAAAACAGTTTTCAGTTTCTAGTACCTTTTTTAACTGAGAAGATCTAGCTCATCTATAGGGATGGAAGGGACTTCATTTATTTGTTTGTTTCTGTCCACTGTCTCAGATTTCAGGACTTGGGTTGGATTTTTGAACTTGTTTCAGATAGAGTTCTGATTAGAGAATCTTGGAAAATTGGATAAAAATTTGTGGGGGAAGATTCAATGGGAGGGTTGAGTACCTCATGGTATCTGTCACTGGCTGATTTATTTGTTATTTTGGAGCAGAGTGTATTGAAGCGGATGGGCCCAAAGGTTTGACAATACTTGGTGGCCTTTTTGGTAGTTCAAGGAGCTTACATTGATAATCATCTATCACTGGAATTTCCTCTTGAGAAGAAGTCTAGGAGAAAAAAAGGTTGTGCACAGTTTCTTTGTTTTTTGTTTCTCCACCTCTCCTATTATGTTATTCTTCTCTCTTCCACTCATTCTTTCTATATCTTTTTGCCTTTTGTCCTATTTAAATTCTTTACCAATGATATCAAGAGCTGGCTATTGACAGCTGTTAGAATCTGTTTTATTAGCTATATTATTTATGTCAAGATTTGTGTTTATTGTTTCCTTATTTAGCAGATTATAATTGTAGTGAATCCCACAATCATAGGAATTTGGGTGTCTAGGTGTTATTATTATACTTCCTAAAATAACTTTCTAGCCTTGTATATATGAATTGTAATCTCAGCATGATATGAATAAGAAAGAAATTCTTTTCATGAGTCATCTTGTGTTAAAACACCTCAACAAAATGGAATTGCTGAGAGGAAAAATAGGCACCTCTTAGACCAAACTCAGGCTCTTCTCTTTCAACATAAGGTAAAAGGTTTTGGGGGGGAGGGGCTAGCTTCCAAAAGTCCTATAGAGGTCCTATCCTTTTTTTATCCTAATGTGTCTACATCCAACCACCTTGTTCCAAGAATATTCGGGTATGTATCTTTTGTCCATGTCCCCAATGGTGATAGAGGTAAACTTGATCCTAGAGCCTTAAAATGTGTTTTCATAAGATACTCATCAACCCAAAAGGGATATAAATGTTATCACCCACCATCCCACAAATTCTTTGTGTCTAGAGATGTCACCTTTTTTTAGCACAAAAGTTACTTCGACCAAGATCATCTTTAGAGGGAGAATGCCATAAATGAAGATGATATCCTTAAAAGTCCTATAGAGGTCCTGTCCTTTTTTTATCCTAATGTGTCTACATCCAACCACTTTGTTCCAAGAATATTCGGGTATGTATCTTTTGTCCATGTCCCCAGTGGTGATAGAGGTAAACTTGATCCTAGAGCCTTAAAATGTGTTTTCATAAGATACTCATCAACCCAAAAGGGATATAAATGTTATCACCCACCATCCCACAAATTCTTTGTGTCTAGAGATGTCACCTTTTTTTAGTACAAAAGTTACTTCGACCAAGATCATCTTTAGGGGGAGAATGCCATAAATGAAGATGATATCCTTAAAAGTCCTATAGAGGTCCTGTCCTTTTTTTATCCTAATGTGTCTACATCCAACTACGTTGTTCCAAGAATATTCGGGTATGTATCTTTTGTCCATGTCCCCAGTGGTGATAGGGGTAAACTTGATCTTAAAGCCTTAAAATGTGTTTTCATAGGATACTAATCAACCCAAAAGGGATATAAATGTTATCACCCACCATCCCACAAATTCTATGTCTAGAGATGTCACCTTTTTTTAGCACAAAAGTTACTTCGACAAAGATCATCTTTAGGGGGAGAATGCCATAAATGAAGATGATATCCTTAGGCACCTTGACTTAAGTTTAGGACTAGAAGTAGGGACTGAAAGTGTAACAACAGAGAAGGAACCCACTAAATCCACTCAAGATGAGGCTGATGTAAGGTTTGGAAAAAAACTGGTTTATACAAGAAAGACAAAGGCCATTTCAGAATTTGTCCATGTCCAACAATCCAACCCAACATTACTTGAGGTAACTACTCCTAATCTTGTAATATACACTAAATTAACCTCTAATTTTCCAAATACGCATGTACAAGAACCTGAATCTAGTTCAATACCTCTTTATGAGGACCTAGATATTCCAATTGCCATTAGAAAAGAGACTAGGAAATGTACCACCAAGCCAATGTACCCTTTAGCCAATTACCTATCCTTTAAAAACTTCTCACCTACCCATAAAGCATTCCTCACAAGCCTAAACACTACAACCACGCCTACCACTTTATCTGAGGCATTGAGTGATAAAAAATGGACACAAGCAATGGATGCCAAAATGGAAGCATTAGAGAAGAATAGTACTTGGGATTTGGTTACTCTCCCGATTGGAAAAAAACTAGTAGGGTGTAAGTGGGTATACACCATAAAATACAAGGTTGATGGATCCATTGAGAGGTACAAAACAAGGTTAGTAGCTAAGGGGTTCACTCAAACCTATGGAGTGGATTACATGGAAACATTTGCTCCTGTTGCAAAAATGAATACAGTTAGGGTGATATTATCCCTGGCAGCTAATTATGGTTGGAACTTGCAACAATTTGATGTTAAAAATGCCTTCCTCTGTGGAGAAATTGAAGAGGAGATCTACATGGAATTGCCCCTGGATATGGTGGAAAAAAAGCTACCAACACTCTTTGCAAGCTAAAAAAAGGCATTGTATGGGCTAAAACAATCACCATAAGCGTGGTTTGGAAGGTTTACTAAAGTTATGGTAGGTCTGGGCTTTAAATAAAGTCAAGGAGACCACACTCTGTTTATTAAACACTCTCAGTCAAAGGGAGTAACAATGTTGCTAGTTTATGTGGATGATATTATAGTAACATGTGATGATGAGGAGGAGAAAAAATTGTTAGGCCAACATCTGGCCAAGAACTTTGAAATTAAGACCTTGAGAAAATTGAAGTATTTTTTGGGAATTGAAGTGGCCCATTCCAAAACGGGAATATTCATATCTCAACAAAAATACATCACTGATTTATTGAAAGAAACTGGTAAGACATCATGCAAGCCTGCAAGTACACCAATTGACCCAAACCTGAAATTGGGAAACACAGAGGAAGATACTGTAGTTGATAAGGAAATGTATCAAAGGCTAGTTGGTAGACTGATATATTTATCTCATACTAGACCTGATGTTGCATTCGCTGTGAGTCTAGTTAGCCAGTTCATGCACCAACTGAAGGAGATTCACTTACAAGCTGCACTAAGAATTGTGCAATATTTGAAGGGGACCCCAGGCAGAGGAATCTTGTTTGAACGTAATGGGAAATGGGAATGCAAATCTAGAAGCATATACAGATGCAGACTATGCAGGGTCAATTGTGGATAGGAGGTCAACTACGGGATATTGCACTTTCCTTGGAGGGAATCTTGTGACCTAGAGGAGTAAAAAACAAAATGTGGTAGCTAGATCTAGTGCTGAAGCAGAATTCAGGGCAGCGGCACAAGGGATATGTGAACTACTCTGGCTGAAAATCATCTTGGAAGACTTAAGGATAAAGTCGGATGATCCAATGAGACTTTATTGTGATAATAAATCTTCTATTAGCAAAGCCCATAATCCAGTGCAGCATGATAGAACCAAACATATTGAGGTTGATAGACATTTTATCAAAGAAAAATTAGACAGTGGTTTGATCTGCACTCTATATGTCTCCTCACAAGACAATCGTGCAGATATTCTGACGAAGGGGCTAAACAACAAATACTTAGAGAGTATTGTTTCCAAGCTGGGAATGGAAAATACCTATTCACTAGCTTGAGGGGGCGTGTTAGAATCTGTTTTATTAGCTTTATTATTTATGTCAAGATTTGTGTTTTATTGTTTTCTTATTTAGCAGATTATAATTATAGTGAATCCCACAATCATAGGGATTTGGGTGTCTAGGTGTTATTATTATACTTCCTAAAATAGCTTTCTAGCCTTGTATATATGAATTGTAATCTCAGCATGATATGAATAAGAAAGAAATTCTTTTCTACCCTAAATTTTAACAACAGCCACTAGACCATAATTTTTCACCCCTGGACATCGAAACAAGATCACAGGGGAGGATGTGTAAAATAGAAGAACATTTCATTCAAAATGGGCAGAGGCTTACGAATTTGATACATAATAAAAAATTTGCTTCAGCAATTAGTATGTGAAAAGGACAATGCCTCCAACAATCTCGGATGTGATTGCAGGGTTGACAATTTACACACTATCAAGATCACTTTTAAGATTTGATTAGTCTATGACAATGTCACACCTTGGAAAAATTTAATGATGAATTTGACGCTATTTTCTATGAACTTTTCTCATCTGAAATATTCGTTGTAGATGCTTGTATGGATGGTTTGCAAGAGGGATATGCAGTTCCAATCGGTTTTTCAAGCCAAGAACCATGAGAGAAGCTTGCAGCTTGGCATTTCTGCTCTAAATAAAAGTGTAACGACGTGATGAGAGGAAAATGTCAACCTTTATATGAATTGCTTGGTTGTTGGCAACAATAACATAGTAGCAAGTACAAAGTTAAGTGGAGGTCTAGCTAGCAGGAACACATTAGTTAGAAGTGGGTCCCAGCCATAAGAGAAAGCAATTGTTGGGAATAGCCAAGAATGTCCCCCTCAGAATTCTTCACAAACATTAGAATGTTTGTTTTTACTGCCATGGAAAGGATACTAATTGGGTCATCATTGATTGAATGAGATAGTATATTTTTTGGTTGTTTCACACCCAGATACATTAACAACACTTACTCAACATTGCATGTATTAGATCTACAGACTACATAGAACAGTGGTCGAGGTAATTAGTGATAGGGATCCTGTTCTACTGACTATTTTTTGGAAAGAGTTATTGAAAACTTTGGGGATTGAAGGTAAATTATTTTGGGGAAGAGGTGTTATATAAATTTGAATAGGAAAAAAATGCTTGTTGGTTAGTTAGATTTTATTGTGGTTGGCTTTTTTCTCTATAAATAAAGTGTGGTTGATGTGTTTTAGAGAGACTGAAATGACAATCAAAAAAGTGCAGTGCACAATTTCTTTTATGTATGCTTCTCTTCTCTCTCTCTCTCTCTCTCTATATATATATATATATATATATATATATATATATATATATATATAT
>Ga0209489_100955_pt1 | contig 58088 bp, 23 predicted proteins | sample SiratrowhiteBW_FD_187527 | JGI IMG/M metagenome (GOLD analysis project Ga0209489, IMG submission 187527) | Root nodule microbial communities of legume samples collected from California, USA - Siratro white BW (SPAdes) (version 2) | ecosystem: Host-associated > Plants > Roots > Nodule | place... | reverse complement strand
ATATATATATATATATATATATATTACCAAAATGTTAGCTGCTAATAAAAATTCACAAGATTTAGATTAATAACTAAATTTATAAAGAAATGTCGTATTAATTTATTTGTATAATAGTATAAATTTTATATCATGGTATAGATAATGATAATGTAATTTAAGTTTATTGTGTTCACGTATTTAAATAAAAATGATTCTCACAGTCCATAAAAATTATATTTATATTAAAACATAGACCATAAATTTTATATTTTATTAAAGAGGAATGAAGCAACGTGAACTTTCAATTGTAGTAACATTTATCCATTGTCTAAAAACGGTTGTTCCTACCTCAAAACCTCTAGTGGTGTATGAAAGTGAGCCACGTGGCTAAGTTGCTCTACACGTGTCAAGTGGCAAAGGCCTGTCGGTTGGCTATGTCACACGTGTCTAAACTTTGGAGATGCCACTGCCATGCAAAGGTGGCAAACACAGTTTCATGTTCTTCTTTATAAAGCTTTGTTCATGAAACATTCCTCACCGATTACACTAGAAGAAGTTACCTATTCAAATAATGGATTCAAGAGCAGTTCAAACTCAGGGGCACAACCACGGTCAACAACAACACCACCATAATCCTCAAAATGTTGGGTCACGAGGTACAAATTTCGTTTTTTCTGGAATTTGAAAGTTTGATTTGTTTAACCTTAGTTAGCTTCCTCTGGTGGGCATGTACATAATAATTTCCTTGTTTGGTTTTTGCTTTAAATTTTGGATGTAGTGGCGCATGGGGATGAACACAACCAGCATGATCATGAGAAGAAGACGGTTATGAAGAAGGTAAAAGAGAAGGCCAAGAAAATTAAGGACACTATCACAAAGCATGGCCATAATGACAATGAACATGGCCGCGAGTATCGCTATGAAGATCAACATATCCCTGATGATCATGACTTGGATGAAGAAGATGACGAAGATGTGTACCCAGAAGTCCATGGAGCACCGAGTAAGTTCTTTTTCTAGCACATTTGAATTAATCATTGTAACTAGACTCTCTCATCTGGTAGTTTATATACCTGTTGGACAATTTTATTTAGTACGAACAAGTTTTAAGATTACTTATCTATTATGTTTTAAGATAAGATCTGAGAATTTAGTATTTTTGAAGAAAATTGAAGCCTTATAACGAGAATAGTGAAGAAAGAAATGATTTCTTGTACATGATTGTTCTGCAGTTTATGATAGTGCACCTGTTAGAGGTGCAGCACGAGGGCATGTCAATACTGTTGGGAGAAGTGGAGCTGATTTAGGAGGTATAGCAGTTATGGGAGTAGAACCTCATCAGGAGCCAAGAGTAGTGGTTGTTTCTCCAACTACTGAAGTTCATCAAAGCAGAGCCACTGACCCAACTGGGACATTTGTTGAGGTAGAGAAAGTAGTGCATACTAAGGTCAATTTTGAGAGACCAATTCACTTGGAGGAAGATCCTCACGCTCCAGGAAGTGCACCTCAAGCATATGCTTCAGCAAATTATCAAACCAAAGTCAAAGATCCAACTGGGGCAGGTAAGTTGAACAAAGTTGCTAACTCAATTTTCTGTGATCTGTTGTTTACGCATGCGGATTCCTTGATGTAAGTGGTAGATGGTGTTATATATTTGGGTGCCATTGGATTGTTCTATAACACAATCCAAAATAGATTGTGGACCAAGTTTTGATATGAACTATATTTGTGTGCCATGAGATTTAGCATCTTCACATGCCTTGATTTGATTGTAATCTATTGTCATGCCATTTTTTAATGTCTTATGGTTAACAGGTGCTGCAGAAATTGACATTACCCCAGTTGAGAAAACTTTCTCCAGGATGACTATTGTTTATGAGCCAAACCAAGAACCAAACCTTTTTCCAACTGTTCCTGAAACTCACCACCCTTCTGCTGGAAGCCACTCCCAATTTACACCAGAGCTGTCTAGTGCTACTAATTACTCATCTACTCAGAGCTATGGTCAATACTCGCCAGAACTTTCTGGTGAAGTTAAGACCCAATACCCCAAAAGCCATCACACACCTGAGTTGTCCACACCAACCAAAACTCACTACCCTGAAGCCAAAATTCATGACCAATACTTCCCTCAACAATCAAGTTCGACAAAAACTCAATACCCTTCATCTGGAAGCCATGATCAGTTTACACCAGTGTCATCTACTGGACCTAATACTCAGTACCCTTCCAAATTCCAGGAACACCATTTGTCCCAACAATCCAGTGCTCCAACAACTCAACACCCTTCATCTGGAAGCCATGATCAGTTTACACCTGCCACTGGACCAAATATTCAGCACCGTTCTACCAAATTCCATGACCAACAGTTTCCACAACAATCCAGTGCTGCAAAATCTCAATACCCTTCGTCTGGAAGCCATGATCAGTTTACACCAGTGTCATCTACTGGAGCTAATATTCAGCACCCTTCTACAAAATTCCATGACCATCACTTCCCACAACAATCCAGTGCTACAAAATCTCAATACCCTTCATCTAGAAGCCATGATCAGTTTACACCAGTGTCATCTACTGGACCTAATTTTCAGCACTCTTCTACTGAATTCCATGACCAACACTTCACACAACCATCCAGTGCTACAAAATCTCAATACCCTTCGTCTAGAAGCCATGATCAGTTTACACCAGTGTCATCTACTGGACCTAATTTTCAGCACTCTTCTACTGAATTCCATGACCAACACTTCCCACAACCATCCAGTGCTACAAAATCTCAATACCCTTCGTCTGGAACCCATGATCAGTTTACACCAGTGTCATCTACTGGACCTAATTTTCATCACTCTTCTACTGAATTCCGTGACCAACACTTCACACAACAATCCAGTGCTACAAAATCTCAACACCCTTCGTCAGGAAGCCATGATCAGTTTACACCAGTGTCATCTACTGGACCTAATATTCAGCACCCTTCGACCAAAATCCATGGCCAACACTTGCCTCAACAATCCAGTGCTACAAAAACTCAGTACCCTTCATCTGGAACTCATGATCACTTTACACAAGTGTCATCGACTGAACCTAATATTCAGCACCCTTCTACAAAAATCCACGACCAACACTTGTCTCAACAATCTACTGCAACAAAACATCAGTACCCTTCAACGGGAAGACATGTTCAGTTTACACCAGAATTATGCACCGAACCTAAAGTTCAGTCCCATCACACCAAAACCCATGATCAATACCCTTCATCTGTAAACCATGATCAGTACCCTTCTACCATGATCCATGACCGACACTTGCCACAGCAATCTAGTCCAAGTGCAAAAAATACTCCATATCCTTCATCTGGAAGCCACGATCAGTTTCTACCAGAATTTTCAACTGAAACCAGAACCCCACAAGCTTATAACACCTTACATATGGAGAAATCCCAATACAGACCAACTGAGAAACCATCAAATGAGAGCAGTTACACGGATAAAATCTCATCAGCAGCAGCTTCAATAGCTGATACAGCCAGCACTGCTAAAAATACTGTAGCTTCAAAGCTTGGATATGGCGACAGAAATGAGACCGAAGCAACGCGAGCAATGAAGCAAGAAGAGAACATAAGCAACGAAGAACCATCAACAGTGTCCTTAGCTACAGCCGCATTAGCTGATAAAGCCGTCGCGGCGAAAAACACAGTAGCTTCCAAACTCGGATACGGTGCTGACACCGAAACAACTGAAACAAAGCATCAGCAACAGAACACAAGCACTGAAAAACAGTCAACAATCTCATCAGCAACCTCTGCAATAGCTGATAAAGCTGTCACTGCCAAAAACACAGTAGCTTCAAAGCTGGGATATGGTCCTGAAGCAACCCATCATGAAGAAGAAAAACCATCGACAATCTCTTCAGCAACCTCTGCAATAGCTGATAAAGCTGTAAGTGCCAAAAATACCGTAGCTTCAAAGTTTGGATATGGTGAAACAACTCGTCAAGAAGAAAAGCCATCGACCATCTCTTCAGCAACCTCTGCAATAGCTGATAAGGCTGTCGCTGCCAAAAATACCGTAGCTTCAAAGCTCGGATATGGTCCTGAAACAACTCATCGGGAAGAACAAAAACCATCCGTAATCTCTTCAGCAACCTCGGCCATAGCTGACACAGCTGTCTCAGCCAAAAACACCGTTGCTTCCAAGCTTGGATATGGTGCTGAAACAACTCATCAAGAAGAAAAACCATCAACAATCTCTGCAGCAACCTCTGCAATAGCTGATAAAGCAGCCTCAGCCAAGAACACAGTAGCTTCAAAGCTTGGATACGGTGCCAACACAGAAACAACACAAACAAAGAATTACCAAGAGAATACAAGCAATGAACAGCCATCAACAATCTCTTTAGCAACCTCTGCAGTAGCTGATAAAGCCATCTCAGCCAAAAACACAGTAGCATCCAAGCTGGGGTTCGGTGACACAACAACAGCACATGAAGAGCATAGAAGAGAGCATGCTGCTGCACCAACTGAATATGGAAAGAGTGTTGCTCAGTCTCTGACTGAGAACCTAAGTCCAGTAGTGGGAAGTGGTGTGAGGTCCAACGTTTCAGGAACAGCAGGTGAAAAATATGCTAGTGTGGAACAAGACAAGGGTGTTTCGATGAGGGACTATTTGGCGGACAAGCTGAGGCCTACCCCTGAAGACAGGGCTCTCTCTGAGGTGATATCAGAGACTTTGCATAAGAAGGAGCCAGTGGAGGTTACTGAGGAAGGAAACAAGGGTGTTAGAAAGGTGATTTCTGATGCAGTGCATAAGAGAGAGGATGAGCCTGGGAGAAGATTAGACCAACAGATACCAGTATGGAAGGTAACAGAATCAGAGGAAGTGAAAAGAAGGTTAGGAAGTGAAGATATAGAGACTGAGAGAAGGTACCAAGAGATGTACGTGAATACTCCAGGGACAGGGGTGGTTGATAAGCTCAAGGGAATGGTTGGCTCATTGATTACAAATCCAGTGGAGAACCAATCCTTACAAGGTATATCTCCAACATGCTTTCCTACAATTTTTTTTTTACTTTTACACACATATTATTGTAATAGTTTCAGAATGAATGTTTATCATGCTGGTTTTGGCAAGTGCCACTGTGATGTTGAATATTCCGTTTTGTTGTGGTTGCATGTGAAGAAGATTCATCTACTACGAGTTATGGGACAGAAGTGGAACATCTTAACCAAGTTGGAGGTGAAAGAAGGCTACAGGAGTCATTTAACTGAAGAATTGGTTTCAAGGAATCTTTGCTTTTAATGTGAATTTGTGTAGATTTTTGTTAGTGGTGTTTGTGTACTACCTGTGTAATGTGTTTGTGTTTGGTTCTTTGTATGAAGTTCGATGTTTGAGTCACTAATAATTTATTTTCATGTTTCTGTATAATGTATACATTATACAATACTTTTGGGTCTGTAATGTTATGTAATTGTCAGTGTGTTACTGTGTTAATAAAAATAGTTTATGTAATAAAATTTCGTTCTCTAAAAGGCTAATGCTCAAAGAATTTGACTTGTCTTAATAAGATTCAAAATTGAAATTTTGATAAAATATGGCTAATACATAAATTGTGAAATATATGAAATATCTCTTACTAATCCGTGCGGTGCGGTATGGAATATCTCTTACTAATTCTAAAGAATATATGAAGTGTATAAAAGTAAGAGGTTTTTGAAATTAATTAATATAAATGTATTACAGATTATTTTTCAAATTTTAACTATTTTTTAAATTAAAATGGAGCTATAATACTATTTTAATTTAATCCATCAACATTGAATTCAATTTTTGAAAGTTAAATAGTGTTAGTTTATTCTCATAGAATATAAAAAAAACATCTTTTTCAATTGAATTTTTATAAATTTTATTATATTTAATGTTAATTTTATTTTTTTTTTGTAAATGTTCTTCTCCTTTTATTCTTGTTGTCGACTAGATTACATGTTTTATTTTTATTTTATTTTATTTTTTATTTTCTTCATCTAGTTCGCTCTCTATTTTCCTATCTTTTCTTTTCTGAATTTTCTTCTTCCTTCTTTAATCACGTTATGTTAGTTCGCTCTCTATTTCCTTCTTCCTTCTTTAATCTTCTTCCTTCTTTAATCACGTTATGTTAGTTCGCTCTCTATTTCCTAAAAGCAAGATGTAATAAATTAGTCATCTCAATATCTAATATATCAAAATAACAAATATTTTGAACAATCACAAAAAAAAATTTCGCTCTCTATTTCCTAAAAAAAGATATAATAAATTAGTCATCTCAACATCCAATATATCAAAATAACAAAAATATTTTGAACAATGAATTTTTTTTTTATAAATTTGTATATTTATTTATAAGATATTTAAACCTGAAAGAAATTTATCCTAACAGTGAGGTGGTTTTTGAGAGTTCCTGAGGATATTTTAACAGGTAAATTCATTCCTGAGAATATTTTAACAGGTAAATTCATTCCTGAGAATATTTTAACAGATTGAAAACTTATTTTATATTATATTGTTGTATTCATAGACGTTATATATTTTGTTTTTAAAGAAAAAAAACGTGAAATAGATAAATAAAAGAAAAATATTTTATTATATATTATAAATTTATTATTCATTTTAATATTTTAAAAGTAAAATTAAAAAAATAATATTAAAATAAAGTAAAATTGAAAAAAAAAATGACTACTAAAAAACCATATATAATCAATAAATTTGTGTTTTGTGAGAAGGATGGAAGAGATATGTGTTTTGTCAAAAAGATGGAAGGATGACTACTAAATAAATTATTTTAAATGAATTTGTCAAAAGGATTCATTTTAATATTTTAAAGGTAAAATAAAAAAAAATACTAAAATAAAAGTAAAATTAAAAAAAAAAATGACTGCTAAAAAAACCATTCTCTGTATGTGTATACTCTTCGTTAGTATCTCTTTAGTTATAGTTATATAAATAAATAACAATCAAAATTATTTCGAGATTATTGGTGGCGAAGAGAAAGATTCAATTAAGGAAGAGGAAAAGTCAAGTTTTAGATTATTGGTGGCGAAGAGAAAGATTCCATTAAGGAAGAGGAAAAGTCAAGAAACTGTAATTCATGGAAGTAAAGCATGAAGTACAGGATTGTGTCTAAAAGATGGAACGATCTTTGGAAGGCACAACCAATTTCTCTATGAATTTTAAAAATTTTAGATTGCTCATTGAATATGACATATTTGTGTTCAGATTTTTATCTCATCTAAGATATTTTGGTTTCCTTACATAACCGATAACGTTGATGTGCTTGTAAACCTTCACCTGAACAAGATTTGCATATGCTGCCTTACACAATGTTCAACAAATGACATTTCAATTTTCTTTCTTAATATTGGATTCCAAATTTTCTTCATTCAAGATTCGTCCTTTTTTTTTTTTATCTTAACTTTCCCACAGATTTAACTTTCCCACAGATTTGTTTTTATTCATGTGTTGCAATCTTCCATGTACAGTAACTTTTATCCGTGATAGTTAGAAAACTAATATTTAGAGTCCGGGGAAAAAATCTTACGTGATAGTTAGAAAACTAATATTTATAGTCCGGGGAAAAAATCTGTAAGACTAAGAGTAAAAATATTAGAATTAGATATGAACAGTTTTTAGTAGCAATAAATCTAACTAAAAACAATCTTTAAATATCAAACTGTGCAACGAGTTATAACATGAAAAAGGTTTGACACAGTCACTGTACTTGCATTGAAACAAAGATTCTCAAGCTTCAACATTACTGGCAAAAGGAAAGTGTTTGGAAATTCCAACATAGAACGCCGATAATGTGTTTGGAAAAGCCAAAGATAAACTAAAGAGGGACCCTAACGAAGGAAATTTGGAATCCAATACAAAGAAAAAAAAGTTTAAGTGAAAGAAATTTTAAGTGTTATTAGTGTTATGGTATAGAAACATATATAATGTTATGTAAGCAAATTGAAGTATCTCAACGAGATAAAAATTCAAACATAAATCTGTCATATTCAAGGACTCCTCTAAAATCTCGAATTCATAAATAAATTAGTAATACCTTTCCAAAGCTCCTTCCATGGTTTTGACAAGACACATGCTTTATATCCCTGAACTACATTGTAGAATAGAATGTTTGAAGGAAAGTCATGTTTGAAGGAAAGTAACTGATTCTGTCTCTTGACTTTTCCTCCTTCTTGCGTTGCATCTTTCTCTTCGTCACCAACATCTTTTGTTGTTACAGCCTCAACACAAAATACAAAAACTTATTTATGTATATAGTTATTAGTAAAGGAATACTAATGAAGAGCATACATATATAATAAATGGTTTTTTTAGTATACATACCAGTATGGAAGGTAACAGAATCAGAGGAAGTGAAAAGAAGGTTAGGAAGTGAAGATATAGAGATTGAGAGAAGGTACCAAGAGATGTATGCGAATACTCCAGGGACAGGGGTGGTTGATAAGCTCAAGGGAATGGTTGGCTCGTGGATCACCAATCCAGTGGAGAACCAATCCTTACAAGGTATATCTCCAACATGATTTTCTACAAATTTTTTTTTTTTACTTTTATACACATATTATTATAATAGTTTCAGAATTTTTATCATGCTGGTTTTGGCAAGTGCCACTGTGATGTTGAATATTCGGTTTTGTTGTGGTTGCATGTGAAGAAGATTCATCTACTACGAATTATGGGACAGAAGTGGAACACCTTAACCAAGGTGGAGGTGAAAGAAGGCTCAGGAGTCATCTAACTGAAGAATTGGTTTCAAGGAATCTTTGCTTTTGATGTGAATTTATCTAGATTTTGGTTAGTGGTGTTTGTGTACTACCTGTGTAATGTGTTTGCTTCTTTGTATGAACTTCGATGTTTGAGTCACTAGTAATTTATACAATACTTTTGGGTCTGTAATGTTATGTCATTGTCAGTGTGTTACTGTGTTAATAAAAATAGTCTATGCAACAAAATATCGTTCTCTTTAGGTAAGAGATATTCCAAATACGAGGCTAATGCTCAAAGAATTTGACTTTTTTTTATGTCTTCATTAATAAGATTTGGAATTGAGATTTTGATAAAATGTGGTAATACATAAATTGTGAAATATACGCTTTATCTATGCAATATGGAATATCTTACTTCTAAGAGTATATGAAGTGTATAAAAGCAAGTGATTTTTGAAATTAATTAATATAGATGTATGACTAAATATAAGTACAGTTTTTTAAATTATATATTATTTAAATTACACTCTTCAAATCTTATTTTTAATCTTAATACACTATTTACTTTTTAATTAAATGAGTCATAATATTATTTTAATTTAATCCATCAAAATTGAATTTAATTTTTTGAAAGTTAGACCGTCTCATTTATTCTCAGAGAATATTAAAAACATCTATTTTCAATTCAATTTTTATAGATTTTTATTATATTCATTGTTTTTTTTTCTTTCATACATGTTCTTCTACTTTTATTTTTTGTTGTAGACTAGATTACATGTTCTATTTTTTTTTCTGAATTTTCTTCTTTCTTCTTTAATCACCTTCATGTTAGTTAGCTCTCTATTTCCGTAAAAACAAAGACGTAATAAATTAAAGAAAAAATACACGTCATCTCAACATCCAATATATCAAAAGAACAAAATATTTTGAACAATGACAAAAAAAATTACAAAAAAGTTATAACTTTGTATATTTATTTATATTATATTTAAACCTGAAAGAAATCACGCATGATCGTTCCCGAGAGTATTTTAACAGGTTGAAATACTTGCCTTTGAATTTAAATTATATTATATCATTTCATTCCTTTAATTCTACTTGTATTTGTTATATATATATATATATATATATATATATATATATATATATATATTATATTCACATTGAATATATTTTTACTAGTTCTTATTGACGTTAAACATATATTCTGTAAGGGTATGACCCGTTCCTCATTCCATAAATTTTGGATTGCTCATATCAATATCAAGAATCTGAAAAATATCATTACATATGGTATGTTGCACAATTAGCAAATGACACTTTAGTTTTCTTTCTCAAATTTTCTTGATATAAGGTTCAATGTCCCTCTTTAATTTATCTTAGGCTTTTCCATAGATATTTTTTTATTCCTACTTCCAATTTCCAAACTCTTTTCCTTTGTTATGGTTGAAAGTGTTGAATCTTGAAAATCTTTATTTCGCTGGAAGTTAAAGTGATTGTGCCAAATCCTTTTCATGTTATAACAGTTGCATACTAAGAGTGGAAATATTAGACTATCACCAACAAAATCAAGTAACTAATAATCTTTAAGGATCAAGTTGTGTAACTTTTTATAACATGAGAAGGATCCTGTACAATCACCATAACTTACAGTGAAACAAAGATTATCAAGATTCACACTCCTAACGCTGCAAAAGGAAGAGGGTTTGTTTCGAAATTCCAATACACAAAAAAAAAAAAAAAAATCTTTGGGAAAGCCAAAAATAAACCAAAGAGAGACATTGAATCTAGAATGAAGGAAATTTGAAATCCTACATGAAAAAAGAAGAAAAGTGTTATCTGCTGAACACGCTGCCAAAGGGAGAGAGTTTGTTTGGAAATTCCAATATAGGAAGAAAAAAAAAAAAAAAATCTTTGGGAAGAAAAAAATAAACCAAAAAGAGACATTGAATCTAGAATGAAGGAAATTTGAAATCCTATATGAAAAAAAGAAGAAAAGTGTTATCTGCTGAACATTGTGCAATGCTGATCTTATTCAGTTATTCAGGTTCTTGATATGAGCGTGACGGTGTACAAGCACATCAAAGACGAGATAGAAATCCAGACACATGACCAATCTAAAATTTGTAAAATTCATAGAGAAACTGATCATATGTTGGCTAAAGATGCGTTTTTCTCGGCCACCAACATCTTTTGCTGCTACAGCCTCAACACAAAATACAAATAATTTTGGTTGTTATTTACTTACTTATTTATGTTATATGGCTATTAGTAAAGGGACACTAATGAAGAGTATACGTATATAGTAAATGGTCTTTTTAGTATACATATATTTTAAAATTTTACTTTTAAAATTTATATAATTTTTTTTATCTATTAAAAGGAATGGTACTTTTATAATATATAATAAAATATCTTTAATTTTATTTATCTATTTTATGTTTTTATTTTGTCTTTAATTTTATTTTTAAATTTATACATTACAACAAAATAGATGTTTAGCATAGTAAAAAAATATTCAACATGAATACTAGATATATAAAACAGATACAAAATACAAAGAGCATTAATGGAATGAAACAATATAAGATAAAATAAAATTCAAAGGCAACTATTCAAACATGTTAAAATGATTCTCGCGAGCAACCTTGCGTGATCTCTTTTAGGTCAGGTTTTTAAATATCTTATAAGTAAATATACACATTTTTAATTTATTTTTCATTGATATTTCACCTTTGCTACTAATGTTTCCTCATAGTCTATTCCATAGATATGAGGGGAATATTACTTTAAGAGCCATGGTAATTAATAAAGTCTGTTATATTATAAGTGTGCTGAGTCGGCTATATTGTTACTACAGCTATTAGGTAGATTAGTTATGCGATCAGCTCCATAATTCTACACCTATAAATTTACTCTTCCTGGTTTGTGTTGCAAAATTAGTTCATTCATTCATATATAATTATTCTTCTGAACATTTTGTTCCTTTTATCCCTCATTTTATCAACGTTTCTAGTGCACTATAGATTCCTATTACATAACAATAGTGCACTATAGATTCGTATTACAGAACAATAGCACTTATCAATTGTATTTTGAAAACCCTATCTGATAACTAGCATAAAAAAAATTTTAGTCACAATTACAGAAAACAGAAGCTATCTAATGACATAACATAACAAACAAGGTAAAGCAATGATTATAGTGGTAAGCTAATGTACATACCTCTGAAGTACAGGCAAGACATTTTCTATATACCACTCAACTGTTGCTTGAATGAGTGCAGTTTTAATTCTAGTAACTCTTATGCCTGTGGCATGGTACTCTCTAGTGCTCCAGGAATAGTCCCTAGGAGGTTCCTTCTCTATAGACACTTCATCACAGAGAACATCAATAAAGTGGTCCAAGTCAAATATATCTTCAAATGAACTGCAGAAACAAAATAAATTCACTTAAACAACTTTCCAGTGTGAAAATTAAACATATAAAGGTTGAAAAAATAGCAGACATGCCGATTTTTACTGCTTTGTAGATCAGAATCAAGTTTGCGGTACACATTTCTAAGTTGTTAATGAGTTTTATAATGTCATAATAACTAATTCACATCAAGATACTATAATGAAAATGCTATCAATAGAAACATAGCCAGCTTAACAACTAGGTAGCTATGTAGGTAGCTATAGGTGAGGTGTTATATTAGTGTTATCCTTTACTGGAAATGACCAATTTATAAACATAAAGATGATACAACAGCTAAAGCTTTATCAACATAACTTCACTTGATTACCAACACAGCTAGGTAGACTCCAGAAATACACCTGCGAGGTGAAGGTAGTAGGATCAATAAAAAATTGAGTAAATTATATTAATACTCCCTTAAAAGTTTCGTCAAAGCATACCCCTTTTTTATCCCTAAACTAGTTTTTTCTTAATTCTTGAAATACGTTATACTTTTTAGTCTATACATTGCACTGACAGGTGTCAAATATTCAAGAAACACATCACTTGACACAAGAAGTGGAAAGGAGCGTCATTGTTTTGGATGATAACTTACAGAAGTTCCTATCTTATCTTTGGAAACAAGGTCATCATCAACTAAACTTTGTACAACATCCTTCACAGACTGAGCAATGACACCCTTTCTGGGACCCATCTTCTCGAGCTCCTTCAGCTGAAACAACAAAAAAACATAAGTAGAAGAATATACACCAGTCACTAAATTACATGATAAAAGAAAGAAAGGAGCTTTATCAGGTATGCAATAACGAAGTGGTAAACGATGGTGATTACCAGGAAGAAGTCTTGGGACTCGTAAAAGATTTGAAGCATGTTCTCACGCTTCTTTTCCAAAGAGAGACCCCTTTTCTTCGACTGCACCAAGCAAAGTACATCAACCAAATTGCAATTCATGACAATTTCACAAATACTTAAGGAACTGAGCACCTTAACACAATTTGCAGAAAGCCATAGAACAATTTATGATCGGTTTAGGTTTTTTAGCCAATCATAATTATTCTCGTAACAAAAAATTGAAAAAAAAAGGATCCATACGAAAATTCAATGTGAGCTTATTCAACCTAGCAATTGGCACGGTATCATACACAGCTGTGATGAAAATTAATCATTGCATAGAAGTCGTTGTGAAATGATCGAATATAATAGAATGAATTGAGGCAGAGAGATTGTATTTCCCTTCCAAATACAATTTAGAAAGGAAATAAGAAACTAAAAAGCATTGAAGTTTGGCTATTCCTCATAATCGTAGATCGTAGAGTAATAAATTTTCAGAAAGGTGTCAGAGAGCAGGGTTGTCCATCTATCATCCTGAGGTGCATGCAGAAGCCACTGCATACCCCAACCTTATTCATCTGCATCATTTGCTTTACTCCTATCTTGTTACCCCAAGAAGCTCAATGAACCTATCCAAACAAATCGTTCCAATTCAACTCCGCTGCAAAACCAACCTGATTCTGCCAACTACTACATTAATCCTATGCTAGGGGTGAAACAAAAACCAAGGGAACAAGATTAGTGACTTACGATATAAGACTGAGTGACTAACATACCTCAACTTCATTATAGAGTTTCTTCCCCAAAGTAAGAGCCTATAGAGTGTTGACGAAGATTGTGTGCTCCACCAGTTAGATCAACATCAAGATCCATGTCAAAGATAGATACAACATCTTTAGAACTAGAAGATTGGGAGGAATTGCAACATCCAAACGCTAAATCGTATACTTGTAACATTTTGGAACAAGCTGGAACAATAATGTTAGATTGAGAGAATAAAGAGAAATAGGAAGAGCAAAAGTCATCCAAACTTAGCTTGACAGGTAGCGTGCTTTCGATTGTGGGGAAGCTTGCTCACTTCAAGGATCTTGGCGATTAGGGCACCAGAATCAGAAGCCCTCTGAAAGAAATCCCAAATCTCTTCTGCAACCTCGAGGGGATTCCGGAACCAGGTCGATGGCTCCAGAATGCGAGATGGTCTTTTGCTACCGTCATTATCAGCGTCAACCACTTTCTTATCCATGACGTGTACTTCCTACTCCACTTCATCTTCATCTTCCTCTTCCTCTTCCTCCTTCTCCTCCTTCTTCTCCTCCTTCTCCTCCTCCTCCTGTAGGTGGTTGCGAGACGGTTCGACCTTAGGATAATTTTTGATTTTCAGATTGGAGATTCCTCCCTCCTTCCGAATCGCGGTTGAGGACTTTGACACTCGAAAAGGGAACAAAATTTATGCCTTAGAATTTAAAAGACAAAGGCTAGTAGAAGAAGAAAGAGGAAGCCCCAAGTGCACGAAACCTAAAATATAATCAAAAATGAATGCAAGCGCGCGAAACCTAAAATATAATTAAAATGAATAACGGACGAGAAAAGTAAAATGATTAAAACGTAATTAAAAAAAATAAAACATGAATACTTAAATCGCTTAGACTTACTAAAGGTTTGAGAAACCTCTCCTATGTATGTCTTTTTAGAGGTTATTATAATTTTAGAATTAAATTTTTTTTATAATGTTAGAAAAAGAAGGTTTTTTCTTTTCTTTATGAAAAGAAAGAAAAAGAAAAAGAAAATAACCATTTAGAAGGAAAAGAAAGAAAGAACATTGGTAAAAAAAAAAAGTCTTACGAATATAACTACATACCGGTATAACAAAATTTGGTTTTTCAGATAAAAATATATTATAATGCGATTATAATTTAACATTGTTTTAAAATAATTAAATCATTAATAAACATTTAGTGTTTTTCTAATTACCTTTTAAAAGTTGTATATATTTCTTTTTCTGGCAAATAATTTTATTTAAATTAGTTGATCTAATAAGTATTAAATAAATTTAATGTTTATTTATTCAAAAATTTAAAACTTTTTATTTCTTTTGAATATTTTTTATTTCTGAGTTTTCATTTTTAAATTTTGCAAGTTTCACATAATATCATGTGATAAAAAATTAATTACTTTCAGTTTTTTAATTCGAATTACATAAAAATTAAAATGAAATAAACAAATACTAAAACCGTGCAATAGTTTTTTTTTATAAAATTAAAAGTGCATAATAATAGGTAAACAAATGTAGTATTCTTTATGTCTATAATGAAGTGTGATATTATCGGGAAATTGTGATTTTGGGATTCTTAACCTAGTAGAAATACTACTGGGTTATCAAATTACAAATTTGATATTTATTGCTTTTGTTATCCAAAATCTAACAATAAGCTAAAATTTCTACAGTATAATTCATGAAGTTTGTATGATTAAGTTTGTGATGTGTCACAATAGGCAAAAAAGACATGCAATTATGTTTTTTTGAGTAGGTTGGTTGAAGACAAAGACTTGTTGAAGACACAGGAAATAATTAAAATGAATAAGGAGGGAGAAACATAAAATAATTAAAACGTAATTAAAAAAATAAAATATAAATACTTATCTGCTGTTTAGGGTTTCATAAAAAAAAAGGTCTTAAAAGTCTTAAGAATATAACTACATAAATCATTAATAAACATTTAGTGTTCTTCTATCTACCTTTTAAAAGTGATATATATTTCTTTTTCTGACAAATAATTTTATTTAAATGAGTTGATCTAATAAGTATTAAATAAATTTAATAATTATTTATTAGAACATTTAAAAATTTTTGTTTCTTTTGAAATATTTTTTATTTTCTGAGTTTTATTTTTAAATTTTGCAAGTTTCACATAACATCATGTGATAAAAAATTTCAAACAATTTTTTTACAGTATAATTCATGAAGTTGGTATGATTCATGCAGTTTGTGATGTGGTACAATTGCATGTTTTAAATAGGTTAGTGAGACGGGAGTTTTATGTTTTAGTTTTGATAGAAAATTACAGTTAAACATAATTTATAAGAAAAAAAAACTTTTAATGTCATTTTGATTTGAATTGATATCATGATTTATTATATAATATTGATGTGGAATCTTTTCATTTTCTTTGTCATCTTTATTCTAACTAAATATAAGTAAATATTGAGCTAATATGTTTAAGAAAAATTATACAAAAATCCAAAATCTTGAAGCATTTTAAATATTTAAAAATTAAATAATTTTAATTTAAAATTATTTGTTATAAATAATAATTTCTTAATTTAGAAAATATTTTTTTAATTTATTCAATTTTTTGCAAATTTTTTTAACACATATTAGCCTAAATATCAATAATGAATTTAACCCTTAAATTTTGTTAAGAAAAAAAAATTAAAAAAATTAGTATCTTAAGATTAGCTTTTAAATAGTTTTATAATTTATTATATTATTCATTTTTTTTCTTATTGATTCAAAAACTATAATAACAACTATAATAATATTTCTATAAGGAAATATACATAAGTTATAAAATAATCATATTCATTACATAATTGATAACAATAAATTAGAGTCATTGACACTAATTTAAGAAAAACTACCTTTGTTCCTAAATCAGAGTTATTTAGACTGGTAAATGTAAGGATGTTATTTTGGAGAATTTTCCTTTAATATTATTTTAACACTTCTTTAGTTTTTTAATTTTTTTTCACAGTATGTCTTGGTGATAGATTGTTATCACCTTTCTTTTCGTTAAGAACACTTTTACGTTTTAATTTATAAGTTATAAATTAATAAACTAATTTCATGACATCTGTAATTAAAACACAAAACTTACATATTTATAATTTTTTTTATCTTAATTTCCAAATAAAATATTTACAAAACTAAAATAATAGCGTTTAAATATATATATATATATATATATATATATATATATATATATATATATATATATATATATAAATTCATCCAAAAAATTACAAAACTTGTACAAGCACTTAGATGTGATCTAAATGTACCATCACAAAATTGTTTATTTAATAAAAACATAACTAGAATATGCTTTACATAAATAACAAATAAAAGATAAGTTATTGTTGAATTTGCATAATAATAGTCTTTACACTTTAATTTAAAAGTCAGCAAAATTAACAGAGAATTCAATTTTTCATTTATTCGTCATAACATTTACATCTATCTACATTCATGATATCCTATAAAAAGAAAAATATACTTAAATTAAGTATATAGAAAATAATCAAGAGCTTCTCAGCTCAACATTCATAATTTTAATTAGTGAGGTAAGTTTAAGAAATTATTTATCCTCTTACAATGTGTAATTTGGTTCATTATCAATCAAACTATTTGTATATGTTTTGGAGGCGTAATAAATTTTTGTTCAACCCTTTTATTGTAAGAGATTTTAATCTATAAGAGATTTTAATTTAGAATTTAGAATTTAAATATTTAGCAAAACTATAATTCTTTATATGGCTGTATGCAATGAATACCTTATATTTATTTTATGACAACAGTTAATTTATCTTATATATTAATTCTTTATCAACATCCCTATAAGAATACATGATTTCTTAACTAATAGACAGGTTAATTTTCTTGTCATCCTTAGAAAGTTTGATGGGTAATGATATAGTTTATGAATGACGATGGTCTTGTTTAGTTTTCTCGATTCTACTTTTTCTATTTTTCTATTTTGTTTCATATTGCACTAATATTTGTGTAATTTTTTCAATAAATCGATAATAAGATTTTTTTTTGTCTTGCTTCTCTTTAATTTATCTTCTTTTTTTAATTGTCTGAGGATCGTCTTGTTTAGTTTTCTCGATTCTATTTTTCGGTTTTTCTGTGTTCTGCTACGCATCTCTCTAATAGATAAAGTTGATGATGAAATTTATCTAGAAGTCAATAATTATTTGTATTTGCATCGTAACAGAACCTTATTATTTCTTTAATTTTTTTTTACTTAATTCGGCTAACTACCATTCATTGAGTCGTTTTGTGGTCACTCTTCTAGGCACAAAGACCAAGTTGCAATTCATAGATGGTCTAATTAATCCTCTTGTTGCAACACATTAAAACTTTTCAGGGAAAAGATGTACATCATAGTTCATCAATTCAGCGTCGCTAAGTATACAACCATGCATCATTTGGACGGATTCTGTTCTTGAAAGTTAAGACAATCTTAAGATATGGACAAGATGATCTGTGATGTACGATGGATCTTTGAAAAGAAACTTCCCTTTAGATAGGATATCAATATGTCACTAAATCCTTTTTCCAAGTCACGTGATGAGATAGTCACGTGATGAGATAGAAAGTTTCCAGACCTTGTTGCAAATGCAACAATAATTTTTCTGTGGAATTCTTGATACCATGACAAAAAGGTAAACTCAAATACCAACCTATACAATTTCTACGTAGACTTAACTAACAATATGGGAATGCGAAATCTCGAACAAGTCAACAAAAGCCTATCTCAAATGCATTTTAGGAGAAATATCTAACGAACGGCTAATTATTTAGAATTATGGTATAATGTCAAGTTTCACACAGCCAGTTTGTTATCCATTTGAAGCTCTGTGGTTACCTACCTTCGCCTTCAACCATGAAAATGACTGCAGATTCTATGGTGGAAGCAATAAATTACACAGTGAGAACTAAGGAAGAAATATCTTAGTTGCTACAAGCAAATTAGTCCATGCTCAAACAAGGATGAAATGGTACATTCATCTAAACAGAATGATAAACAGTATCAATTTGTCTATTTAAAAATTCAACCTCACAAGCATAATACTTTAGCTAATACCTCTTTGTTGAGTGTTGTTCGGCGTGTTTTCCAAAACTGTCTTTCGAAACTCAAATTTTGAAATGGACACAACTGAAATATGCATGGGAAGCAGGAAGCAATCTCCTATTTTCTATCATTTAATCCCTCGTTTTTCAATACAGTGTGAAAACCTTGCTCAAAGCATATTTTTTTCCTACAGCATAAGTTTGTATTACTATTATTTTTCCTGCTTTGAGTCAACATTTTCTTTTAATGACAAAAAATAAACTTAACAGAATCACTTAAAGGTGCTCTAACCCTAATACAAATAAACCAACAAAGAATCTCCCAAATTCATAATCTACTCTCAAAGAACAAAAGTCAATCTAGAAATTACAATAATAAAAGAAATTAGGAAGGCTCAACCAATGTAAGAATAGTTACTTAAGTACACAAATTCACAAAAGCCCACAAAGAATAACATGCAGATAGTCACAAATCATCAACTTATACAGTTGTGACCGCCAATCAGAAAAAAAAAAAACAAACAAAACAAATCCTCTATGAGAAAACAAAGTTCACTAGTTCTCCCAAACATATGATGAGGCTTTACCCTACTAGAGATACAAGGTTCCTGTAGTTCTTCCAAGCATGTGAACCCGCAGCGTAGTTTGCACCTCCACCAAATTAGAAAATCCCTTGCAAGCCTTTTCAAGTAGTCAATAATTACCCTACACAAAGAACAATACACATATATCCTTCCTATCCTCACACAATTGGCCATCTATGATCAAAACCTACAATCCCTACAATGACACAACACCCTACTAAACCTGTCTTAAGAATTCAAGTGGATTCATGAGCCAATCTGAAAGTGTGTCTTGCACTCTTTGATACACTAAATTTTGCCCAGGTCGAAACATGTAATTGTGTAAGTGAAAAAATCTCTACCTCGTCAACCTTATCGTTATTAAAAATCACCCTATTTCTGTGTGTCTAGATTTCCTTAACCAAAGCCAACCACATCCCTTTCCACACTTTATTTGCTTTAGCACTAACCTTGTTTATAGAAAACCTGCAAAAGAGGCATTTGACATCATTACTTGTAACCGAAGTAATCCCTAGCCAATTATCACACTTAATCCATAAACGTTGTGCCACCTCTCAAGTAATGAACAAATGTTGGATTGTTTCAACTTCCTTATTGCACAACGGACAAAGATTACAACCCACCCCAACACCTCTCCTCTCAAGATTGGCTTTGGATGGAAGCCTATCCAAAAGGGCCCTCCATCCAAAGACCAAGGTCGTCCCTGACACCTTTAGATCCTATAAATACCTAAAGCACTCTTTCTGTGGTTCGACTATATCCTCCCTCAATGCTTTATACACTGATTGAATAGTGTAACCGGAATCATTCTCCCCATGTCAACCACACACATCAGAAGTGATCCTGTTCCACATATGGTACAATACGGTCTCAATTAATTGTTCTTCCACATCCTTCTCCCATTCAAACAGTTTTCTTCTCCACAAAATTCGCCAAATGAAACCTTTTGATACCGCATTCCTAGTCCACGTACCAAAATCACAAATCACTTTACCTTTTGCAGTTGAAATCGAATAAAGTTTAGGAAATTATCTCGCTAATGTTCCATCCCTACCTATCAATCTTCCCAAAATTTAATCTCACTACTGATACCACACTTCCAACTGATTCTTTTATCAAACCAATTGTGGTCACTGTTAACGTCATAAATAGAACCTAGATTGTTCCACCAATACGAATTCTTTGTACTAGCCAAAGAGTTATTGCTTCGAGTCAATATAGTTTTAGTGTAAATATTCTACTTAAATTTCTTTAGTAGTGCATTAAACTTTCATAAGAAAATATCATTAAAAAAAATCTTGGTATATGGTAACAAGTTTTTTTTGGCATTAAATAAAAAAAGAAATGAAACAAAGAAAAATAATAAAAAAAATATGGTACAATTAAGAAAATAAAAAAATATAAAGTTTAGTAAGTGAAAGCCACCTGTTAGTTGAAGAGACTATAATCAAAGAAATTGTTAGTAATTGGGAAAAAAAAAACACCTTTCTATTGAAATGTGTGAAATATAAATGGTAAGCAACCTTTTATAGTACATACTAAAAAATAAAATCTTTATGAATATTTTTTCTATTCTTTTTTTACTTTATTACACTTTTATCTTCTTCTTAAGTTATAAATCTTATAATAAAACATTTTAAATCAACTTAAAGTGAATGATATCACTAAAAAAGATATTGTATTAGCATCAACTTTTTTGTATAGGCCAAACGGTTGTCGCAAATAGTGTAGACTAAAGCGTTGACTCTTAGTGTCAAATCTACCGCGATAGTTTGACTCACGCAAAAATCGTAGCAAATTTAAAAAAAAAATACTTGTGTTTTAAAAAAATAAAAAAAGAAGTGTTTTATGATTGCCTAGCCCACGTTAAAGGTAGTGTGGGTCTGGCCCATGCTATTTTTAGTGTCGACCTGGTTCACACTATCTTTTCATAAAAAAATTGTTTGTTTTTATCGAGGAGGCAACGGAAAAAGATAAAAAATATAATTGGAATTAAGTTGAATGTAGAAAAAATATACATTAAAAAATATAATATGGAATGAGTATTATTAAACAAAAGTATAAGTTTATAAAAAAATAAGTTAAAAAGTATTTATGAAGTTTATTGTTAAATAATTAGAAAAGAATTATGATATTTAATGATATTTTAAATTTTGTTTAGTATTTTTTAGTATAATTAATATAGAAGAAAAATATCAAAGTATTAAAAAAAATTACAATATGATGAAAGTTATGTAGTAAATAAATAAGTGATTAAAGTTTTTATGATTATTTATTAATAATTTGATGGAATAAATAACAAATATATTTGATAATAACTTTTAAAATTTAATTGGATGATGGTTACATCATAAAATATAAATGAATGATAATTGAATCATAAAATATAAATGAATGATAGTTGAATCATAAAATATAAATAAATGATAGTTGAATCATAAAATATAAATGAATGATATTTGAATCATAAAATATAAATGAATGATAGTTGAATCATAAAATATAAATGAATGATAGTTGGAGCATAAAATATGATAGTTGGAGCATAAAATATGATAGTTGAAGCATAAAATATGAGTGAATATAAGATATAACATGATAAATGATACTTAATGTGTTAAAATGCAATATAGAATGTGTATTAGTTACGATGATATGAAATTCTCCCAAATTTATGTTATAATATTTGTGTAAAAAAATAAATAAATAAGAAAAATAAAATAAAATATTTTAGAAAGGTTGTAATGGACTTAGTTTTACAATTTGGTAAGAAGAAGAAGACATGGTTAAAGTGTCTTAGTTAAATTAATTTATTTTTATTTTGATTGGATTTGAAATCAAAACTTAAAAATGAATGTACATAGCTAATATATAAGATAAGAGACTCCTTGTTTAAAATGAGTGTAGAAAAATACTCATTAATTGTGAGTGGATTGTGAAATTTGAGCTTGACTAAATTGTGAGACTTTATTGACAATGGACATAAAGTATGCAGTGCAGACTTGTGTTTTGTCAAGATAAAAGAGGATATTAGCAGGATTCCATAAATTTTAGAAGGGTAATTGATTATGACAGATTTGTGTCTGAATTTTTATCTCGTCAGGACACTTTCATTTTCTTATTTACCAACAATCGTATTGAACAAGATTATCACATATACTATACTGCACAATGTTCAGCAAATGACACTTACTCTATGCATACCAAATTTTATTCCTTCAAGATTCAGTGTCCCTCTTTTATTTATCTTTCAGCTTTCACACATATATTTTTGGATCCTAGATTGCGATTTCCAAATTCTCTCCCTTTGCCAACGGTGAGTCTGAATCTTGATAATTTTGTTTCACTGCAAGATACAATTCTTGTGTCAAATACTTCTCATATTATAGTTTGATCATTTGTATTACTAGAATTTACATGTGTAAGAAAACCTTACAGATTTTCTCTTTAGACTCCAAATCTTAGTTTTCTAATATGGATAAAAGTGATGAGTACAAAATAGTGAAGTTCATTGAAGCTCCTTCCTATTATAAAGAAAATGACACTTTCTTTTATTGCTTTTGGATTTATTTTTCAGGTATTATATATTTTTTTTATTGCTTTGTTTTTTTTCGATAAATATGCATTTGGATTTATTTTTCAGGTATTATATATTTTTTTTTGTATTGTTTTGTTTTTTTCCTAATGGTAGATATCCATATGCATTTAATTATTGTAATGATTTGAGGTTCTATCACGGCCTAATAAAGGGAAACTCAAATGGCTCTCAAATGGCTTGTTTTACTAAATTAGAGTAATTGACAGTGATAAAACATGTAGAAATGTCTAATGAATCTGTAAACATGTGCAGTATTTACACACTAACTTTCTATTAGTTAGAGTATAGTTTATTGTATAAGCAAATGAATTAGATGTTATATTCTGTTTTCAGTTAGTTTTTTATTTTGTTTTTAATATTTTGTTTTATAAAAAATCTGGTGTTATATTTTAGATAATTTATTGTAAATTTCTTGAATAATTTCACTTAATTCAGCTTATTTTATTTAGATATATGTATTTGTATAAGATTAAACTGTTATATTGTTATAACTAAATACAAAAATAATTTAAAGTTATTTTACTTTATTTTTAAAATTAACATCACAGTATTATTTAAACATCTTTTTAGTTTTTAAATTCATTTCAAGTATGCATTCTTATCACAAATGATAGATGGTTATGTTTTTGTTAAGAACACCTTTACTCTTTATTTTATAAGTTATGAATTAATACATTACTTTCATAATTTATAAACTAACATAGAAAGTCATTGTAATTAAGACACAAAACTTATATAAGAAGGATTTATAATTTTTCTATCTTAATGTCTGGCAAAAGATTTACAAAACTAAACTAATAATTTAAAAAAAAAAAGTATGCATATTATGTATATATACACTTTCATCCAAAAAAATTTCATTATGTAATGTATCAACACAAACAAACATTTACTTATGTAATGTATCAACACAAACAAATATTTACTTATGTAATGTATCAACACAAACATCTATTATGTAATGTACTAAATATAATTAGAATATGTTTCACGTAAATAACAAATAAAAGGTATGCTATTGATAAATTTAAATAATATATTATTCTAACATTTTAAAAGGTCAATCAGATTAGCGTATAATTCAAATTTTATTATAACTTAAAAGATGAGATTAACATATAATTTGAATTTTTATTCACTCTTTAGTTTAGATCAACACACATTAGTTATAATTTATAAAATATATTTATTAACATCTTTTCAAAAATTTGTATTAAGTATGTTTTATTAGATATTAATATTTGACTTATTTTAACTCTCTCATGTCAATATTTCTATTGACTAAGATAATTTTAAGAAATTATTTATCAATCTTAACATATTTTTATGGTCCATTATTGAACTATCTATATGTATGTGTTTTTGGAGATGTAATAATTTTTTTTTTCAACTTTACTTAGGGGTTTTAATTTACATAGTTATTTAAACACTTAGTGAAACTATGATTTAATTAAGTAAAAGACAACTAATAATCCAATTTAAGAGCAAATAATAGAAAATGTACACTTCACATTCAAAGTGGGAGACTATCAAAATAGCAAATTGTGGTACCAAATGTAAGAATAGTCAGCGTCACTCTAAGACAATGATTAGAAGTAATGTGAAAAAAAGAAGGTTCATAATTGAACAACACATTATTAACATATAAAAATAACAAATTTTCGTACATTCAGTTCTATTTGTGACCAAACGGATTAACATGTTAGACTATACCTATCTTTTCACCATGCCTACTTACAATCTAACTCAATCTCATAAGATAAAACTATTATTGGTCATGTATCTTGTCAATAACACTAACAAAACCTACTTTTATGTTACATTTACTTTGCAATTCAATGAAGTTCATTCCTAATACTAGCTAAGAACATTCTCAGTTCCTTGGCTTTCTGCTTGTGTTCAACAGACATGTCATTTTCTGAATCACTCAAATTAATCACTTCCATATTTTGATCACTTGATTGCTGACATTTTGAGGAAAAATTGAATTTCTTAGGTGGGGAAGGGCTCAGAAGATCTATGATCTCATTTTTACCTATAGTGGAAACCGCCTTATTGCTACTGTATATGTTGCTAGTATTATGAATCAACCCAGTGTGTTCTATGTCATGTGATAGATGCAAGAAGTCTTCAGTATTAAGATCAGCTTCGGCAGTAGGAGTTGTAATCCTTGATATCCCTTCTGAAGAATCAGAGGCATTGAAGTTGGCTTGGTCTCTCAGATTATTATCAAGCAACAAATTCTGAAGTTTTAGATCAAGCTCAGAAAGAGATGAATTAGTTTCCTTTTTCTTTGGTCTTCTTTTCTGAATATTTTGTTTCTTCCGTTGAGCTTTTCTTTCCTCAAACTCCAAAATCTTCTCAGGGCAGGCACTGTAGATGGTTAATAATGAAACAATGATGAAAGACGTCCTAAAAACAATACACCATCCCAGTTGAATTTGAATGGTTCAAAAAGACACTAATAGCTCAAGTTGCAAGGAAAAAACAAGCAAAACATAAATTTTATAAGATCAAACATTTCCTCAATGTGTTTTAGGGAATAAAGATAGTTCATCAGTCATGTCGTTTGCATTACCTTTCTATAAGATCTGCAGGTACTATTGAAGTTTCAAGTCCATCCATTCCTTCCCAAGAAACCTCAAAGCATTCTCTCCCTTGAACTTTTCGGCTCTTGATGATTTCTGAGACAGGACACTTTACAGGGATCTGTGGTAGATATAATATCCATTAGACTCATAGATGTTCACTATTAATTCAAATGTTATTTCAAGAACAAGATGAATTAGCACATTTCCCTGTTTATTGATCACACACTGAATGTAGTCAATCAATGATTGTTGTTACAATAACAAAGTAGAAAATCTGTTGAATGGACTGTTTTGATCTTAATAATGAACAAGTGAAAGGGAACATCAGTTATCCAAATGGCAAGCAATTCTAAGCATGAGCAGTCACTCTTTTAGTTTAAAATAATGTTTAAAATTTTAGAACTTTTCACATGAGCTTGGACAGTAATGAAAATATTAATTTGGTAGAGCAAAGGATTAGCAGTACCTCATGTAAAGGAAGGTTCAGTCCAACTTCAGATGAAGTTAAACGCAAATTGGTAAATCGTCTTAAATCTCTTTCAGCTATACTTGGAAGGATATACCCATCTATTGAATGAAATGAACATCAATTAGCATCAAAAATAACTTCCAAAAGTTTTATAAGCTAGGAATTCTTGGTCATATAGGGATTAAATGTAAACCCTGTTCATTACATGAACAATGATGTTAAGATGTAAACCTAAACCAAAAAATAAATTATATGTTATTTACCATTATTAATTATTCCATTGGAAGTATGTATCGTTGATCTATAAGAATAAGTGCGTCAAAATAGATGAAAACCTGTTTTCTCCAAAGGCCACAGAAAGAATTCAGCACATAGCTGCTGGAGTTTAGTACGTTGAAATGTATATTGAGCAAGAGCCCTATAGAGATGAGTAAAACATTTTAAGTAAACTATAACAACGTCGTACAATTTATATTCCAGATCTAACTTTTCATTTTACATAAAAAAAAAATTCCATGTAAGAATCACAGAAGCTTAATCGCTTGATATATGCAACTGTTTCAAATGAACTTCATTTCAGTTTTCAGAAATTGATGTTTATACATGTTGAATAATTAATATCAAGAACTATAACAGAAAAAGTATGAGATGCATTAAAAATCGCAGGTCAATTGACTCCGTTTTCACATTTTCAGCATGGTGAGTATAATGAATATATTTCAATCTGTATACAGAGAATCAATCTTTAGGAGTCCGAAAAATCAACTAAAAAAGATAGACCTACTTGTGCACAATATCTGAATCTGCGGAGTGACATTTTGGCTTCATATAAGCATTAATTACTTGTAAAATGTTATCATCCTGCCCTAAATCATTCTTGCCACCTGTATATACAAAAGATAGAAAAGCAAGATACAAAGTTCAATGGCAAATCCTCCATTTGACAATTAATTGTAAGTCATGCTTTGAATACAAGTTGATGCAGACAAGACAGTACATTCTAGAAGACATAAAATAAGCACATAAGTATTGGGTATATACATTCCATCAAAAGGTTTATAATTATATATTATATTAGGCCTCACTGTAACATCTTATTCCTTTACAAACAGTTAGTGGTAATTTAGCCTTTTTATGATAAACTAATTTAGCTAAATTTTATTCAGATATCAAGTTATTTTACTAGTTTACTTTAAATTTGTTTATATTTATTATGGTATTTGTTTTATTTTGAACTTTACTAGTGTTATCAGACTATGGTAATTTGACCTTATTTGGTTCCCAAGTTTGGCAAGTCCTATATAAGTCATTTTCCAGCTATGATGAACTAGTAGCTAGGCAGTGAATGAAAAAATTGCTTTCAGAGAAAAGCACTACCTAACAACCCAAGGAGTTATTCTTATCCTATTTTGTCCTTTCATCTTCTGCCCAGGTTTCATATGGTAAAGGCATTAAATGTTCACTCAATCAAATCCCTAACATACCTGAAGTTTCTATGAAACCCTATCAAACACAAAACAGGCCCTAATAGCCATAGTTTGATCATTTAATCGTGATTCTTTTCCTTGAATACCAACCCTTTTCCTGCATACGCTGTATTAGTATTTAAACCTCTGAAATCCTCCTAAAGAAAACCCTTAATTTTTTAATATTTTATCCATTGAATCATAAACCTTCCACTGTCCAGCATCAGTGTCCAATATTTTAAGGAACAATATAACAATAAATAAGAAACTTGTTCAAGAATACTGTCTTAAACTATCAAAAGGTTTGCGGATAATTGGTTCATGACATGGTAGGTGGCCATTTACATTATCCATGCTTCAACCCAAAAGGTTTTGCTAGTTGGAAGGAAAGGACGTGCCATCTACAAAAATATAAAACCTTTCATACATGTCCATATAACAGTTTAAGCTTTTCAAATAGTTGGTTCACGATCAAAGATGGTTTAATAAAGTTTACCACTTGAGTAATACAAGTCTGAGTACAAACAACCTCACTCCCTGGAAAGTATACATATAATATCAATTTTGAGTTACATGCAAACATATTACAACTAAATTTATTGCAAAAAACCTTTTTGGCAAAAGTAACAGTTGTATAACATGATCAAATTAGAATGCTTACCTCTTCTTTTTTTCACCCATCCAAGTCCTTCAGAAGCAATTTTTTTAAGAATATATTTGTCCCCAATTGATTTGACTATCTGACAAGCTGACTCCTACAGCCATGGAAAAAATAAGCAAAGGAATAGGCATTTGTAAAAACATGTAACCTCTAGCTCTGTTATACAACAAGGGGTTTGAAAATCAAAAAGGTAAGACCATGAAAGGCAGATTTCAAGACTTACTGGACCCAGACCATGAACTCCTTGATAATAGTCACTGCCAAGAAGCAAGGAGAGAGCAATCTGAAGATCACAACTCAGTTACTGATTTTCACCAAAAAAATATAACATAACATCCTTGAATAAACACACACACACATATATATATATATATATATATATATATAAATAGAGAGAGAGAGAGAGAGAGAAACGATTGGCATTTTTATTGAATAAGACACAAATATCACTAATTTTATTATTAGATCATCAAAATGTGTAGGGAGGAGAGGAGTGGGAGAAAACACAAAAGTAATCACAGAAAAGCATGTAAAAATTCTATATTCAACACGAGACATGAAAAACCATTTCCAAATTTCCAATTCAAACAATTGAATGTCAATTATGCCTCACAGGGTAACCTCTGTTTTAACAGGCTCTCCATTTAGCGCTCCCTTGATGGTGTTAACTATAAGATATATTTTAACGTATTGTACATGGACCTAACTCTCCCATGTGGGCCTTCACATGCATAAATCTAACTGAATTGTATTGAACAACAATGAACAATGAAAAATCATCTATTAAAAAGTAAAATAAGAAAATAAAGCAAGCAAACATTGTGGTTCCTAAGTATGTTGAAAAGCCAAGGGTCAGTTACCAATGAGTCCCTTCCAAGTCCAAGTTTGCTTTCAATATCTGTCATCTCATAACAATCAACATATCCACCATCTCCTAAATCATCAACAAACAACTACTCATTAGTCATATGAAAACATAATTAATATAAAAAATCCACAGTAGTAAAACAAGGCAACCTACTCACCAAGGCAGATATCCCTATACACTGTCCTTGCACCAAAAAGGAAAATGTCTGAATCTAGACTGAAACATCCATCCTACCATAATTATTATGAATGACAGACAACAATGATGATAGGTTAGCTGACAGCAATAGCATAAGCATCCAATTAAATCAGAAATTACAATGTCGACATAAAAGGAATAGGAAGAAAGATAAGTATACACAGTGCTTACACATAATGATTCAAAATTCAACAAAGCACATTGAGCTTCAGCTTCTTCAATCCTGAATTTAGAAAAGAGAAAGATAATATTAGTTCAAATTGAGCAGCAACTTCTTTATTTTCCAGCAGTGCAAATTTTTCAATCAACTACTAAATGAAAAAAAGAGACCAGAAACATCCATTAATAAACATGAGTTTAGACTGCTTAGTACCACTACAAGAAGACATCAAACACATTTTCAAAATTTTATTCAAGCACATTGCACACCATAAAATATTGAGCACCTTGTATCTCTTATAATGAATCAGTGCCCTCATATATACCAGCACTAAATAAAAGGAAAACTTATCAGGTCAATTGACATTCAGCAATCATCGCCGTAAAAGTAAAAGACTTTCTTCTTCAACTATTATTACTATTATAAATTAATATTCATTTTCTATTCAATTTAAGTAAAATATATTAATACTAATAATTACCAGACACAATATGAGAGCGTCCTTTTAAACAAAACAATGAACTTAACATCAATTCTATTATATATTACCCATTCAAACAAGAAATTCCAAGAGCCATCCCCAAGATTTTAGCCTTTTTAACCATGCAAGAAAACTCAGACCCCATGTTTCTCGGTAACGAAGTCACATTCTTTAAGTTTGTTTCATCTTTTGCTACCTGCATTATTATTGTTATTATTAACTAAAATTAGTACAAAGAGAGTTAGAGAAGTTTAAACAATGCATCAAGGTACGGAATATGTATAAAGTGTATAAGAGAAACCACATCAGAAAAGAAAGTTGAGAGGCCCACCAACCTCCTTTCCAACATTTAAGCGACGCCTATAGGTTGATAATTTTATGGCAGGAATTGATCCATCTACCAGACATCAAACCGTAGTCATTGGGATGAAATGAGCATGAATAATGTAAATGCAAACACATCCAAAAGGAAAATAAGCAGAACGAACGGTGATAAAATAACAGTAATTAAATCAAGAAGAAAAAACCTAATTGACACCTGTAAATAAGAACAATAAGTAGCATGTCCTAAGTAAATGACATACACTAGAATTTCAGATTACTAAACGATATTAGATTAGACAACAGGGGGAAGCATTGACCACCCAACTCCCCCTATTTCAAGCCAATAATACTGATAGGGTGCTCTGCATCTACATTTCTCACAACTGAACTACCTAACTAACTGTACTTCAAACCTCACCGGTAAAGGTCAAATAGGTATAATACAAACAAAATATCCAATTCAAATACTCAGTTCCACAGTCACAGAACACCCACCTCTTTCTAAAAGCCAAACATAATTTAATTTAAAATAAGAGGATAAAACACTATTTGGTTCCTGAATGTGTAAATTTTCGTCACATTGGTCGTTGAAACTGAGAAAATTCAAAATAAACTCCTAGATGTCAAATGAGTTTCTAAGCTTAATTACTTACTCGGTAATTTTAGCATAAACATGTTAATATTATTACTTAAATCAACGAATTCTTTTGAATTTTGAACTTAAGTGATTAAAAAAAAAATTGGACAATCTTACTTTTACGATGTGATAGTGTCATACATGTTCAATACCTAAATGGTGTTTTACCCTTTAAAAAACGAAACCCCTCAACTCTGAAAACACAGAAATTGATAAACCTGTGACGAAGACGAGGCTGCAATTGAGCGCAATGAGTGCTCTGAGTCGGTGAAAGAGCCCTCTGAGGTACAGGTTCTCCTTTACGCAAGCGTGGGACTTGCTCACGCTGTGAAGCTGCACCATCCAGCATGACAGGTCCACGCACACCCTCTTGTTCCTGACCAACAAAACAAAGACCCGCGTCAACTTCGAACACTGTTCAGAGGGAAAAAACGGAGTTTTGAGGGAATTGAACACACTGTAGACGGTGAAGGGGAACCCTTTTCTTGCACGATTCCAGCAGGTCCCACAAGTTCTTCACACCCATTGGAATGGAGAATGAGATTGAACGTTGTTGAGAGAGAAAGAAAGAAACTTTTTCAGGGAGAGGGAAAACAGAGGAAGGGTTTTGTTCATTTAGATTTGAAAATTCGAAACGCAAAAACTCAATTTTGTTATATAAATAATTATTTTAAATTTTATATTCATGATTATTTTTAATTAATTATAAGGATATTTTTTATAGAGTTTTTCTAGCAGTGTGAAACTAGGAAACGTGTTTATCTTGGTTTATCTTAAAAAAAATAACATTGCATATGATAATATTTTTAAAAATTGATTTTTGTCAATTTTTTTTAAGACAAACCTTTTGTCAATCTCTCTCTTCTAATTTAAAGTAAAAATTTTACTCGAAAAATGTTATTTTTATTAAATTAGTTGATATGTTAACGAATTAAAGTTTGAATGGAAACAACATATTCTTTCTCTTCCTATATAATTTATATAAAAGAATAATAATATTTTTATCAACTAAAAAAAATAGAAACTTATAGGAATCGTAGCTCCAAAAACCCATGATTTTCAACATTTGTGATTTTTGAATATGAACAAAAAATTAGCAGTCTTTTTTTATTGGAATTTTTTTTGCCATATCATAAAAATTGTATTCTAATAATATATATATAAAAATAAAAAATTAACAAAAATAAAAATAAAAATTAAAGATTATTTAATTAAATATAAATTATTACATACTTAGTTCAACAACTTTAATTTTATTAATTTTGTTTAAATTTTATTAATAACTAATATAATTGAATACTTGTTTATTAACAATAGTAATATATATTTATAAAAAAGAAAATTTAATGTTAATATATAATTATATTGAATAAATTATTAAAAATTTAGTTTGATCATAAAAAAATTCTCATCCTTTTTCAACCTTTTCTCTTGTATCTGCTATTTATTCCGACTCGTACCAAAACTCAATCTCACAGTGTGCAGCAGCAGCAATCAGAGAAGATGGCTCTGCAACTATGGGAGACACTGAATGAAGCCATAATTGCCTACACCGGCCTTTCTCCGGCCACCTTCTTCACCCTCCTCGCCCTTATTCTCGCCGTCTACTATGTCGTTTCGGGCCTCTTTCCCTCCTCCGACCACCGCCACGACGCCCCCCGCGACTTCGAGCCTCAAATGGAGCCTTTGCGACCCCCCGTTCAGATCGGCGAGGTCACTGAGGAGGAACTTAAGGCCTACGACGGCTCTGACCCCGAGAAGCCCCTCCTCATGGCCATCAAGGGTCAGATCTATGATGTTTCGCAGAGCAGGTATAGGGATCAAAAGATCACTTTTTTGTGTTTTTCAATTTTGCCCTTTTTGTTTTTTTGCGATTTTGGATTCTGGGTTATCGTTTGTTTGGTATAATAATCACTGATGACACCCACTCAGCGTAACACAAGACGCCTTTAGCAGTTCTTTTGTTTTTGGTTTTTGCTCTCTTTTTGTTTCCTGTGATTTTGGGTTCTGGGTTTTCGTTTGTTTGGTCAACGGGGGCATTTTTGTGGTTGTTTTTGAATGGACAAAACTTACTTGCAGTTCTACATATGCTTTTAGTTTTGTTTTCTTTCTTGTTAAAATTTATGTTTATCTTAATAATTGGCGCAGTAAATGTCTGAAATTATATGTCAATATAGATTATACAGGCTTCTAGTGTTGTTTTCTAGTGAAAATTAGAGTTTTATTTTGCTGATTCCTGGAATAATGGTTTATGTTAAATGTCAACGATTCAACATAAATTATCAAGGTAAAACTCTACTTCCAATTTGAGAACACCATCAAACGCACCTGAACAAATTGTATGTATGTTTTTGTTTGACAAGTACGAGTTTCAAGGGTTTTCTTTCTTTTTGTTTGGATTACTTTTGTGAGTAATTGTTCCCTTTTTTAGTATGCTTTGGGTGTATTTCTTATGTGCACATTCGTGGAATGGGGTTAGTGTTTCCGGTTTGAAGAATTTATGTGATTTAGTTTCTATTTCGTACATGGAGGTCTTGATGTTGTTTTATGGAGAGGAGTGAGTTAGCAACTACTATATGTTGTCTACTACAACTTATTATTATTTATAATGATGCTGTTTTCTATATTTGTTGTCATTTGGTATGGCAAATTTAAGTTGCAGATAGATGGGATTGGTTTTGAAATTTCACGTTATTAACTGAGTATTTTTTGGTATGCTTGGTAGGAGTGGGAAGGTGGGAAAACGGGGGGAATGCGTATAATGTTGTATTGAAATACTTGTTAGGCCTCAACTTTTCAACTCTTTGTCGACACTTCTGTTAACCTAGCCTCAGGGTCTTTGTTGATTAGGAGGAAAAGTGGGTGGATGGAAAAGGAAATGCTGACTGAAAATGACATTTAACCAAAGTTATGATCTTGAGAGAAAGTGACTTTGCTAATTTTCCATCTTTCTCAACTGAAAGTCAAATATGCACTAAATGTAAAGTGAAACATTCATTTTAGTTCTCCTCTTTCAAGTATGCTAGTTGGGGGACGTGTATGTTGACATAAAAGGATGAAATTGAGTGAAAAAGAACTGAATTGAATGATACTTGGGTCCATTCATTGGGTTGCTTAAAATCTGATGGAATAGAAAGTGATGGAATGTATACTGTTTCATCTAGTATTAATTTTGTCCATAGAATGGTAACTTTTTCTGTTCCATCCCATTTCATTCCGCTCACTGTTGAAGTCAGCAGTTGCTTTTACTTTGTGAGTTTGTTTGAGAATAGTGTCTGTCTTTTTATGTATGTTGTGTGTATCCTCCAATGAGTTTAACTGTAGTTCTCATGCATCTTAAGGGAGCTTGCAAAAACATAGTATTCATATGTTCCATAGTTTTAAGTGGTCTGAAAGATTGATCAAGGTGGTTACTGTGTCAAGGGTTATCAATCATCATCTATTAATGCAGTGTTTCTGTCTCTAGAAATAATGAACTTGTATATATTTAGTTTCATCTGGAAATTATGATTTTGGGTTTCCTAGGCCTGGTAGAAATACTGCTTTATCAAATTATGAACTTGATAAACCTAACTCGTTAAACAAGCTAAAATTTCAATTTTTTTACAGTTTGATTCATGAAAGTTTCTGATTGAGGAATAGGTTGGTGTGACAAAGGGAGGGAAAACACATGCATCTTATTGTTTAAGTAGTAGTTTGGTAAGAGTTATTGGGAAGTTGCGTGTTGTTTGTCAATTTTCATTTAGTTCTGATCACTCTAGTTATCATTAAGTTGCTTGCTTTATATTTGTTGCTGCTCCATTTAGTCTGTCCTAGTTGCCATAAAAGGTTCTTAAGTCTTTAGCATGAAATTGTCTCCTTAAATAACTTCACTTTGGCACTTTCATTTCTACTTCAAATTCTAATTTTCCTTTTCTACTCAACCATCACAGTTGAACCTAGTAAAGTCTTAAACCTTATTTCACCAAAAATTCACTAACAAAAATATTAAACTTGGCCCAGAATACAACAAAACAAACCCTAATCTCACATCCAACTTCCTTCAAATTTCATTATGTTTTCTCAAAAAAAATTTAACTTCAACTTTTAAAACTACTTCATATCTCAAATTAATCATATATCCCCAACTATTTGAATACAAAATAAGATTTTGAGGGTTTTAGTATAGGTTTAAGCAAATTAGAAAGAGGACCAGATTTTTTAACTTTAAAAACAGATAAATACCTTTTTAATCATTCAAGAGCTGAAATACCAACTAACTATCCCAAGCCACATGTTTTAGAAATTAAACTGTGTAAGCTTCTGAAAGTAAATTAAGATTCTTGACATATAGTCAAATAAAAATTTAGAGGTAAGTGAACCACAGCTGTTAAACTAAAGGAGGAATATTAGCTTTCAATAGAGTGATGCAACAATCTGGAAAAAAGGGTAATCTAGGTAGTAGGTTAATCTGGATTAGAAGATTCAAAACTCATCCCTTTCCCTTCCCTTTTGTTCTAAAGGGAAATTGGGCCAATTTTCTATTTGGATAACGTGTTGAATATTGTGTTTTTTGCTTGGATGATTGGTTAGAAAGGGCTTGAATTGGCTAAGAACTGTCATTCAACTAAGAAAAGGAGTCACTTGCAAACTTTTACATATGTATATCTTCTGTTAGTCAAAATAAGAAAGGTTATTATCATCAGAAACACCCAAAGCATACCTGATTCTTTTGCTAGCTGTGAAGAAGATTATATTGATTTTTCTTTTCAAATCCACCAGGATTTTTTATGGACCGGGTGGACCATATGCTCTATTTGCTGGGAAGGATGCTAGCAAAGCTTTGGCAAAAATGTCTTTTGACGAGAAAGATCTAACAGGAGATATCTCTGGTCTTGGCCCATTTGAGCTTGAGGCCTTGCAAGACTGGGAATACAAGTTTATGGCCAAGTATGTAAAAGTTGGAACTGTTAAAACCAAAGTTCCAGTGGTTGAACCATCAGAATCACCACCCCATGATGCTGAATCTTCCAAGCCTACTGAAGATGGTCCATCAGAATCAGCTGCTGTTAAAAATGACGAAACCCCCTCAAAGGTTGATGCTGATAAAGAGTAATAATAGTTGGATGAAGAAATAGTAACTGTCTTGCAAACAGTGGAAACTAGAAACTTTTGAAAAAGACTGATCCTTGCCGAATGTATTCAGCAAAAATATCAAATAAGTTGTTAGTTTAGGCCAGCTCCTAAGCATTCTGTTTGATAAATAAGAATTTCTTAGTATTTAATTTCAGTTTTCCTGTGTTTAATCTGCTTCATGTAATGTATGAGGGCTATAATAGGGGCAACAACCCAATAAACATTTGGGAGTACTGAACAAGTGCATTTAGTCTATATGAAATGTACAAGGAGAATCGTTTATTGTAATTATATTTTGGCTTTCTTTTTCATGGAATAATTTGATTGATGTCTCTTCTTATTAATCTCTTAAATTAAGCTTGTAATTGATGTCTCTTCTTATTAATCTCTTGAATTAAGCTTGTAATTGATGTCATTTGATCGAACTAAAGGTACTGGTAAAATAACTTTGTCATTCACTAACTTCATAGCAGGGTGAAATAACTTTGTTATTCACCAGGAAGTGGTTTATAACATGAGGAAATCCAAACACAGATGATCTATAAACTCTATCGCATTGAATAGAACTTCCTCAAACAAACTTTGAATTGCACTGACTACATATTGCAATCATTGAGAAAAAAACTTAGAAACAAAAAGAAAGGAAACTAAATTTGAGTTCAAGAGTGATCCAAGGAGTTGTTAACATGGACAACATCACTCAATTACAGTTATATCTAATTAAGTATTCAAACTTAAAATATCTGTTTTTTCTCTTAATTAAACAAAGTTGGACTTTGTTAAAAAAAAAATTAAATAGTTATGAATATATTTATTTGGGTCTTACAAGATTTATTTTATGGATTTTTATTTAAAAAAAAAAACAAAATTGTTTTTGCAGAAAATATCTTTGATGGTTGAACTTTTTATATTTAAAAACAAAATTATTATAACAGACATTGTTATATTGAAAACTTAATATTAATTAGAATTAATATAATTATTAACAATTTTTTTAAAATTATTACATAATCAAAATTTTAATTATTAAACTTATGCTAAATTTTAGATAATTAATAATTTTCAAAATTATTACACAAATCAAAATTTTAATTATGAAACTAATTCTAAATTGAACATGACATTAATAATTTTTAAAATTATTATATTATATGCTATTAAATATTAAATAAAATTTTAATTATCATATATATTTACGATTCGTAATTGATAAGCATATACTATATGTAGTCTTTTTAAAAATTTATCAAAATGATTAAATTTAAAAAAATATATCTAAATAAATAACAACTTTATAACGAAAAAAATATTTTAATAGATAATTTTAAATTATAATTTCTTTAATGTTATTTTAATGCTTAATTTTTAAATTAAAATCTTTTTTAATGTTTATGAAGAAATTGTGAATTGAAATATAATTTTAACTTTCTTTTTTAAAATGTATAAGTTGTATGTGATTATACCATTTTTTAAAAAATAAGTGAAGTAGCCCATGGAGAGGACTGCTTCTTCCTGTACCTCCTCTAAGTGTTTCTTAAGACACCTCCAAATTTTTAAAATATGTCAAAACAGTCTCTCATAGATCAAAATACCCTTATTCTTAATCTTAAAAATGAATAAAAATATTTTTGAAGTTGACAAATTCAGAAACTAATTCCGGATCAGGAAATAACTTTCAGAATTGCCTATTTCGAAAAAGGAGGTGTCATTAAAATTATTTTCAGAATAGGCAAATCAGAAAGCTATTTTCGGATTCGGAATTGGCTTCTAGATTTGCTCATTTCGGAAGTTTTATTTTGGTAAAAATTAAATTCTGGAATAGATAATTCCGTAAGTCAATTCCGAATCTGGAAATAGCTTTCGAAATTGCCTATTCTGAAAATTGAAGGTGTAAAAAAATTAATATATTTTAATTATCTCATTATATCACTGTCTATTCCGAAATTGCCTATTTCGAAAGTAAAAGTGTCAAAATAGTTATATCATTGTCTATTCTGAAATTATATCAAAATAATTATATCATTGTCTATTCTAAAATTATATCAAAGTAATTATATGATTGCTTATTCCAAAATTATATCAAAATAATTATATGATTACCTATTCTAAAATTATAACAAAATAATTATATCATTGTCTATTATGGAATTATATCAAAATAATTATATTATTGCCTATTTGAAATTATATCATTATCTCATTATATTATTGCCTATTTTGAAATTCTTAAATAGACAATGATATAATTGTTTTGATATATTCACTTTTAAAATAGAAAATTTTGAAATAGACAATGATATAATAAGATAATTAATAATATAATTATTTTTTTTTACACATTTAGTTTCGAAATATGTAATTTTGGAAGCTATATTTGAATCTGAAGTTGATGTTTGAAATTATCTATTCCGAAATTCATTTATTTTTTGAAAGAATATTTTTGAAATGGACAAATCAGGAAATCAATTCCAAAAATAACTTCTAGATTTGTCTATTCTTAAAGTATTTTTAATGACACCTGCTTTTTTAGAATAAATAATCTCGAAAGCTATTTCCGGATCTGGAATTAAGTTCCAGATTTGACTATTCCAAAAATATTCTTATTCGTTTTTAAATAATAAGAGGCAGAATAATTTTTTTAAATAAGACAGTTTAAAAAATATTTGAAAACTTGAAAGTACCCCAATAAACGTTGAAGGTGTAGGAAGACGCAGTCCATGCAGAGCCATTGTAGCCATCTAATTTTATTTTTTTTTTATCTTTAACAATGGGTGCAATAATAATTGGACAAAAACTTCTTCCACCCCATCAATTTTAACTCCCACCCCATCACAAACTTAAAAGTACAAAAGTATCCTCCCTATTAATTTTTGAAAAAAAAAAGTATTGAACATAAATTTATATTTTAAAAAATGCTTTTCGAATATACATTTTAAAAAGCTTTTTTCAAAATGTGAATTTTATATTTTAAAAAGTATTTTTCAAAAATATATTTTGAAAAATATTTTCTGAAGTATAAAATTTGTATTCTAAAAAAAAATATTCTAAAATCTATTTCCGAAAAGTGTATTTCAAAATTCATTTTTATCTAAACAGCAATTTTGGAATTTTATGAAAGTGAAGAGGTGCATGTGAAAAGTGATGGGTGCAGGAAGTTTTTGCCCCATAATTGACCCCTATTTGGAGCTCCCATGATCCGTAAGATTTCCATCATGGTCGAAGAGTAGTTAGACAAAAGTTTCATAAAATTATCGTAACTACCTCAACGCAATGATGTTGTAAGCATTTCAACTACGTTTATAAATATGAGAACCTTCTAGGGAACGAATATTAATTATTGTGCAATGGACGGAGGAGATGGGTATAAAACATAATGTTTCAATCTATAAAATAGCTTTAAATGTATTATAGAAAGTAAGTGAAGAAAGAAAAAAAAAAAAAACTTGAAATGTATTACAGAAACTAACTGTAACTGAAGAAAAGAAAAAAAATTAATAGAGAGTAGATCGATTATCTTTTCCTAGTTTTAAATTTTACACTGCACAATTTTTTTCCCCACTAAAATACAACTGAAAAATAGTGATATCAAAGCTTTAGATTGTTGAAAAAAAAAACAAGTAAAGAATAATGATTACATACAACACTCCAATAACTACAGATACTATTTATAACCATGTTCAAATTCCTTTATTTAAAGTAGTGACTTCAAATAAACAGAAATTTATGATTTTTAGGCAATAAAAATGGAAACTTGGTTTATATTTGGATGTTTCAAAATCCATATGAAAATAAACTCATTACAATACAATTACACAATTTACATGGCGAGACAAAAAGAAATATAGATATTAGAGTTTTTAAAATAATTCAAAGAATCTCACTAGTCATATTTTTATAGATCATGGGAGTAAAAATAATTAAAGAAGCATGTGATACTCTTTAACAAAATTTCAAAAGAGATTCAAACATATTCAAACATGAGAAAGGTTAAATTTCAATATCTCAAGAAATATTTTAAGGATGAAAAAAGAAAAGAAAAAAAATTAAAATGAATATTTTAATTGATTGTCTAAAATAGTAAATTAAATGAAGTATCATAGAAATATAATTGATGACAAAAAAATTGTTGATAAAATTTATATTAGTTTATCAACATAATTTGATCATGTTATAGAATAAACTAAAAGACTTATCATGATTGTTCAGTGGTTGATGAGGTCACTTAGATCCTATGAACAAATATTATTACGTTGTATTGAAAATTCATTTGAAAGCACATTTCAATATAAATTATCGAAATCGTCTCAAAAAAAGGAACCAGGAAATATTGGTGAGTAGTCTAGATGTGACAAAAGAAGAGGAAGAAACTCATGTGAAAGAGGAGGATACTATAGTGGAAAAAGAGAAAATAATGGAGGATCAAATAAATGGTGTAGGATCTGTAAGAAGAACAATTAAGAAGAAAAAAATTTGTTGAAACAAAGGCAAGTCACAATGTTATAATTGTGGAATGTTTGGGCATGTTCAAAAGATTGTCACTTTGGCAATCAACAACACAATTCATTTGCTAAAGTAGGTAACTTGTTCTTTCCATGTGAAAAAAAAAACAACTCAAAAGCATAAAAAACATGTGGTATTTGAACAATGGTTGTTGCAATCACATGACTAGAGACAAAGAAACTTTTGTTGATATGGATTCTTCTTCATTTGCCTTTAAGGTTAAAATAAGAAATGTAGAGTATCTCGAAGTAGAAGACAAAGACAATATTGGAGTTACAACAAAGCAATGAGCTCAGGTGATTCATGATGTTCTTTATGTGTGATAATATTAATTTTCACCATTATATTTCATTAATATTAAAGTAAATTCTTCTTTATCTTTTACCTTATTTAATTCCCATTTTGATTTTTAGTAAGTAATTGGATATTGGCTTCTCTCATATAATTATACAGTTAATCTCCATTATTTTTGTCAAAAAAAATTGAAAAGGAAGCACTTGAGGTTAAGCAATAAATTGAAATCCAAGGAATTGTAGATGGAAGGTCAAATTTCTAATTTATGAAAGATTACATGAGATGGGCACCACTTGAATCACACCCAGCCGCTAGAGAGGAAACCTTGTCACTAGGGTTGGGTACCACTTATCTTAAGTGGGGCACTAACTCCCAACGGTGTTCTATACTAGGTGCCCCATGGCTTGAGTTAAGCACCACTTGGATAGAGAACTAATTTTATTATGTTTGAGTGCATTCACCCAACATGGAGTGTCTCTCATTGGGTGCCACTTTTGCTTACATGACACTTTTGACTTATTTATCCCTATTTCTTTGAGAGGAACGAGGCTCTTGCTTGCTTGGGCGAAAAAACGTATTTTATGGAGACTGGTGGACTCTGTAAGGGTTTCCTTGAAGACCTCCACTATCCTTCTTGGTTCTTCATCTTCTTCATTTGTTAATCTTTTCTTTTTGGACTCTTCATGACAATGAAGAGCTAAAACCCATTTTTTTAGGATAGTTGTAACCAACTAAACTCTCATGTAATTGGTATTATTTATAATATTAGTATTATTTTTCTATGCTTAATACTTGTTGTGGTTTAATCATCTATAATTAGATATTTTATTCACTAGGTATTGAAATTTTATAATCTAAAACCGAAACAAAATGCCTAATGATGCTTGTAAATAGGAATGAAACTTATTAGTTGTATTAAACCCTTGTTGTGAAAGTAAGTTTGCTTAATAAGTATTTGAGGAATTGACTCTTAATACGGAAGCTTTAGTTCATTCTAATAAATCAAGAGTCTTATCACAAGGGCGATGACCAAAAGAATGCAGGAAGATTGACACTCAGCTGAGTCCAACAAAGTGAAGCTCTTATTAACATGGGTCACATCTTTGTCTGTAAATAGTAGTGTAGTTTAATTTTCTCTGGGCCATGTATAGGGCCTCTGCATATTTCTTTTCAGGTTTTGTATTTTGGACCCACAATAAAAGCTAAAATAATGCACAATCACCTAGAGTTTCAATTGGGTTTCATTTAAGCCAATTTGAAACCCTAGGCAACTTAGGGCATCTAGAAGCAAGCCTTGGTCATCCCTTCCTCCACATTTTGCACATGCTCTAAATGCTTAAAGTATGAGCATGACACATGGCGTGCGATCCATAGAAGCCGCCAATTTTTAGTGATCAAATGACAAGTGTCACATAGTCATTGGTTGCTCTAGATCTAAGTATTTGAATTCCCACTCACTTTTGGCTCCAAGTTGGATGACTTTGGAGCCTATAAATTGATGTATTCAACCCTTGATTTTCAACTTGAATGAAATTAGTGAAGTGCTGCCAAATTTCCAACCCGCACTTGTTTAAGCTTCTCTCTAGGTTAGCTTGTCTTACTTAGCCTAAAACCCTTGAAGATTTGGCGAACCTCTTTTCTCCTCTTGTCCATTTATATATCATTTTCCACCATTGAATCACCTCTTCTTCCATTCAATTACATCCTCCATTCCGCTGCCATGCTCCACTCCATTCACAGATCCAAGAAAGAAGATCAACCATAGCCAAGGAGGCTATCAATTTGGGTTTGAGTAAACTTTTATGTTGACTTTTGCTTTAAATTGGAAAAACATTGAGTGATTACATGCATGACATTGAGGTTCGGTGAAGTCTAACCCTAATAATAACCTACCATATAAATTTTTATCTATTCTGCCTAATATATGTTTGATAAAATCTCAAAAAGAGTTTTATTTATTTTTGCACAATTTTAAATTCATAAACATCAACAAAACTTATAAAAATATTCATTTTTTTAAATTAGTTATATCGTGTATTGTACAAGTCCTTTGGTAGAACGATAATTATTACTCACTACATGCTATTGTGAAATTGGTACACTTTCCATTGAATAAATCATGCGAACGATGTGCTAAAACTAGATAAAAATGATTGTGCATTAGACAACTTTTGGAACATAATTATTCTCTTCAATTTGAGAATTGGAAATGCAAAACTTTTCTATTCAAAAGAAAAAAAAATGTTATTGTAGTAAAAATGACAAATAAAAAAAAACTCTCTACTTTTTCTTAATTATGAGAGAAAACTCAACTTGAGATTAGACAAAAAATGACTCTTTTCTATGGCACAAAAAACTATGACACTTAAATTACAACAGGTCTTGTGTTGCTTTCTCAAAAGAATATAATGTTTGGGCTACCAAAGGTTGAGAAGAAAAATAAAGTGTACGGAGCATGCATGCTTGAGAAACATCATCAACAAACATTTCCAAAGGAAAGAGTAAGGAGAGTCAAAGAAGTCTTACAATTGTTGTACACAAATATATGTGGTCCAATGAATACCTTTCTCACGGTAAAAATATGTATTTTATTTTATTTATTGATAACTTGACTCTCATGAAGGGGGTTTATTTTATAAGGAAAACATTTGAATTATTTTATGTATTTAAAAATTTTAAAGCACTTGATGAGAAACAAAGTGGTAGATTTATAAAAGTCTTGAAGATGACATGGCAACAAAGTATGTCTCCAATTAATTCAAAAAAATATTGTAAAAATGAAGGAGTAGAAAGACATTTATTGTTGGCTATACACCTCAACCAAATGGTGTATCTTAGAGGAAAAATTAAATTGTGATAGAGATGGAAAAATACATGTCTTTTGATAAAGAAATGCCTATAGAGTGTTGGCTAGAGACTATGATGGAAACCCATCCAAAGGATTGTAATCAAGAATACAAAACCTTTATATGTAAATAAATGTACAAAGTAGTTTAGGAATTTATTTTGGGTCAAGTAGAATTGGATTTTGGACCATGAGTTAATTTGGTTTAGAATAAAATAATATAGTGCATCTAGGGTTGAATTTGGGCCTCCTTAAGCCCAATGCAATCCTAAAACGTCCAAAAGAGAGGCTTGGGTGTCAAACTAGGGTCTAGGATGAAGCTTAGCGCCAAACTAGGGTAAATAACCTAACTTGTATGGCAAGCTAGGGTATGACATGGAAAGTAGCGCCCCACTCATGTGTGTCATATGGCAACCTCTCATTTGAGAAGATTTTGAAGTTTGGACTACAAGGTAACCTTGTCACATGTCATTGTGTGAATGGAGAGGATTTTGAAGCTTGTTTCACAAGTTATTTCTGCCACATATCACTGTGTGAGTGGGGAGCATTTTTGAAAGCTTGTGTCATAAGCTTATATGTCTAAAGCACTATAAATAAGAGTGTTTGACTTTGTAAATTTAACCTTGATTTGAGTAATGAACTTCTATCCAAGTTTGAAGCATTTTCTACTTGTCTTGGTTCTCTCTAAAGTAATCTTCTTTTAAGACAAATTCTAGACTTCTCCTAGCGTTTTGGCCCAACCTCACTCTAAAAATTCAACCAAATTTCCAAAACTGTGAGTTCTTCCAACTTCATGCTTCCGTAAATTGCTTCCATCTCCATGCAAAGGAAATTAAAACAATTCCAACAAGAGAAGAAGAACATGCATAGGCAAGCTAAAGTGGTAGATTTATAAAAATCTTGAGGATGACATGGGAAGAAGTATGCCTCTAATTAATTCAAAAAAAAATATGAAAATAAAGGAGTAGAAAGACAATTGGTTATATACCTCAACCAAATGGTGTATCATAGAGAAATAATTAAATTGTGATAGAGATGGCCAAGTATATGTCTTTTGATAAAGGAATGCTAAAGAGTTTTGGCTAGAGACTATTAATACAACAATTTATCTTTAAATAGATGCTAAACAAAGTTTGTTTGGAACATGACACCATTTGAAATGAGTGGAAGAACACCTTTCATTATTCATTGAAGAGAACAATAACTAGAAGAACCAAGTGAGATATGCATATTTATTGTTTATAATTATATATCAAAAGATTACAACATTTACAACTCAAAGACAAAGAAGGTGATAATTAGTTGAGATGTCATATTTTATGAGAAAACTTCTTAAAATTGGCAAGAAGAAAGGATGGAGGAGAAAACAATTTCAATAACTATTTTATAGCAAAATTCAATGTTTGAATATTAGGAATTAACCCTAAATACACCTAATTCCTCTCCATCACGAAGTCCTTCAAGCTCAATTTTTTCATTTCCAAGTTCAACTCCTAATAAAAATAAGAAGTTTGAGTGATATTTATACGAGATGCAATTGTGGTCTTATGGAACCAAAATTTTTTGAAGAGACAATTAAAAAAGAAATTTAGAAGAAGACTATCCAATAAGACATTGAAATAGTAGAAAAGAACAAGACATTAATATACTAAGGGAGAAATGTTGAATATTGTGTTATTAGAAGTGTTGAATTTTTGAAAGTTTATTAAGAGTAATTAATGGTATTCATGTGACTCTTTAAATTTATAAATGTCATAATATTACTATAGAGTTCTTATGATTATTTTCGGTCTATAACATACCAAGAATTCTAATCAATTATTTATTTTTAGTTTAAAAAAATATCTTTGAATGTATTATAAAAAGTAAACGAAGAAAAGAAGAAGAAAAATAATAAAAAGACTAGTTCAATACTCAAATTATCTTTTTCTTGTTAAAAATTTAATAATACACTCTTATGAGTGTAATAGTCATGACACAATCATTCTCGTCTCATCTTTGTTGTCCTTTTATATCATGAGTTCAGTCATAATCATGATTTAAAGAATTTATATTAAAGATAACTTATTATTAAGAGTACTCAAAAGGGGCTCAATAGAGAAATAAGAAAATAATAAGAAACACCACTATCATTTTACCCTACACCATTCCAACACCTTCACAAGGCATAAAATGTTTACTATTTTTAAGTTAAAGATGATATTATATTTCATATATTTACTTGATAGAAAATGAAAATGAATATGTAGAAGTAGAATATGACACATGGATGAAAATATGGTTAGAAGGAAAGAGAGAGACACGAGAGAAGCGAAGAAGAGGAGTGGAAGAGTGAAACAAAATGGTGAAAAAAAATATGGAAAACAAAGAGGTGAAAATGCTAAAAGAAAGGAAAAAAAGGTGTGTGTTTCATAAGATTATGAAAGGTGGAAAGAAAATGAAAGAAAAATGAATCAAGAGTGTTTACCAATATATATATATATATATATATAAAGGTGCTTTTTAGTGCAATTGGCTAGTTATTGTTGCAAAAATAACACCATTTTTATATATGTAAAATACATGAACTTTAAAAAAAAATATTGTAAATCTTTATCCTGCTCACAAGGTGTTCGTGAAAATGGCTAAAAAAGAATTATTTATAGTGATGATGTAAAAAAGAGTTGGGTAATAGTTATAAAATATATTAGTTAGGTTGGATAAAGAGTTAAATGATATTTTTAGTGAAACCATTCAAATCCACTCTTTAGAGTAACCCCTTGGTGTCATAACATTTTTCAAATATGGTGCATGTGTTGTAATTCAAGGGGGATACGAGTGTGAGTTTTAATCAGAAATTAGTTCATAGCTACTGAATAAAAAAAAATGGGTTATAGTAGTGGTTAAATGTGGTTTACCAAGTTGAATAAATGGTTGAATACACATTTTTTAGTGAAACCATTCAACACCCACCTTTGAAGAGTTGTTCCCATGTGTCATAACTTTTTCACACTTAGTGTACGTGTGGTATTTCAAGAGGGTTGTGGGTGGAAACTTTAATTAGAAATTGATATATGTTAGTATAAAAAAAAATTAGTTAATGTAGTTGTGAAATGTGATTAACCAAGTTGAATAAATGGTTAAATAAGTTTTGGTCTAAAACATTAAACACACCTTTAAAAAGTGACTTCTATGTGTCAAGACTTTTTCAAGTGCTATGGATGTGGGATGGTTTAAAGGATTTATGTGATGAGTACACAGATAAATGAGAAGAAAAATATAAATTTTATATTTGTATTGTGTCTTTTTTTTATTTGTTTTTTTTTAATTTAATACTTTTATTAATATTATTTTCAGTGTTAATTAAACGAGTTATTAAAGAAGTATAATTAGTGGATGAACTTAACAGTTTTAGGTCCATCATATAAATAGGTTTATATCGACTTTTATAAAAAGTTAAGACTCATTTTATCTTAAACAAGCACCCAAAAAGAAGAAGAAATAAGATTGAAATTTTAACTAAAAATAAACTACTTACTTGAATAAAAAATCTGATGGACGAACTTGATGTTTAAGTTATCTTCAATGGTTGTACTCCATCTGCAAAATAATACCCTAATTTTAAAAAATATAATTTCTAATAAAATTTAAATGAATATGTACAACTTATTTATAGACTTTCTAATTTTATATTCAATAAATTATCTCCACTAAAATTTTATGTATTACATATAAAATGTTGAATAATTTGTATTTCTAAGTTAGGTATAAAATTTTATGTATTACATATAAATTTTAATGAAAATAGGATATAGGTAAAAATTTGAAACCTTCTTGTCGGAAAATTGTGTCTACCTTGTAAACCTACCATCATCCTTAAATCAATTTTTTTCCTTCCATGAAACACCTTGGATCTTGCTCATGCGTGAAAGCTAAGTGAAAATTAAAGATAAGAAACCCAACTGAATAGAAATTAAATTCCATCGACACTTGCTACCACTCTTCTGATTTTCAAAATTTCTTTGTACAAAAATACCAAAAGCAATTAATCCAACGCCACAAATTTTCTTATATATCAATCTCTCGCCACTCTTTTGTACTTTGTCCTTTTGCTTTCACTTTATGAATCCTCTAAAATCTCCTCCCCATTGGGCTTCTATTTCTACAAGATATTTATGTATTTCTTGGCATTCGGTGCACTCCATACTGTTAGGCGAGTATAGCTACCATATTGTTTTGATATATAGGGTAACTATTAAAGTGTGAAAGAGAAGGAATAAGATGGGATTTAATTGAGAAAAAAGTTTTGAAGAAGATGAAAGTGACTAGGTGATAAGAAAAGGTTATAAAAATCGGTTGGAAAAATTGAGAAGCAAAACACAAAAAAATCAAACAAAAATAAAATAAAAATCGGACTTATGACATCCCTTTCGAGTTAAAATCTTAAGATGTTATATATTATTGTAGATTTTCTTTTTTATATATTCTTATTTTTTATTCAATCTAAAATTAGATTCACATTTAAATACTTAACAATCTTTTACTTAAATGAGAGTCATTCCTACATTGATATATTTTTTTTAGTAGAAACATTTTAAATGCGAGTACCTCATAAACCATCCTTTTAAATATTGTCATGACTATAAGACACACTTGTCTAATTCGGTTAAAAAATTCTTCTCTTTTTTCTTAAAACTTAAATCTAGGTGAATGATGAAAGGTGATTTAAGAAGAACAAACTTTTGTGAGAAATTGGGTTTTGAAAGAAATTAATAATGAAATTATATGATAATTGATCTAGGTGAATGATGAAAGGTGATTTAAGAAGAACAAACTTTTGTGAAAAATTGGATTTTGAAAGAGATTAATAACGAAATTATATGGTAATTGATATGAGTTGGATGAGAAAATAAGAACAAAAGGAGGACAGAGATTAAAGTAATCTAGTTGGTGCTAAAAATTAATTTGATAGGCAGATAAACATGGCATGAAAAGAAATATTTAGAAGACTAGATTGGAAAAATTAATGCCACACTAAACCCTAAATCTCCATCACATAAAATACAATTTTATATCATTCTCTTTGGAATATTCATTATCACTCTCATCTAAAATACTTTTCATTAATCAAAATAATAAGAATACTGTAAAGAAAATTAGGGTTCATGTGTGATCTTAATTTTAACTGTGCCAGGCATATTTAAATCTATGATCTCTTTGCACATGGATGGACATTTATGAGGAAAGAAGTGTCGTGTAAAATCAATTCTCCTTGGATACCTAACCTAAGCTCTATGCTCATACTATAAAGCTCAAATTGTTCATCCCAATCACCCATTGATGTACCTTTTGATATTGAGAGGCTATTAATCAACCAACTACTTCTCTTCTTCTTCTTTTTATTTATTTTATTTATTTTATTTCAAGCAGTCAAAATTGGATGCATGGAAAATATGCCAATTATCCATGCAAACGTACCAATTGTTCATTAGTAGTAGAGATTGATATGAGGAGAGCAAAATTATGGTCCCATTAAGGGACACAAAGAAAAGGATATATATGATAACTTTTCAGATTTCAGGACATGATGTGATTATAACATAAAGTATAAAATTAATATAAAGCAGCATAATATAAAATAATTAGTCACAAAAAGATTTCTTACGTCGTAAAGGAAAAAGAATACCTTAAAGTTTGTCATTTTACATATAAATCTTGGTATTTTAATTTTGGTTTCTTTTAACACTTAAGTACCATTAACTTTGATTGATCCTTAAATTGACTTTTTATTCGAACACTTCAACTTTAATTTCAACTTTAAAATGTGTTTATCAAGTTATAGCTGATGTGAAAAATACCAACATGAGATAAAACTCAATGATTTATTTATCTTAAATTTTGAGTATTTTTTATTTTTGTTGTTGTAAATCATTCTTCTATCTTAAAATATAATAAAAGTATAAATTTAGAATAAATAAAAAATAATGAAAACAAGTAACATGTTTTTCTTTAATTGTTTTAAAGAGATAAAGTTAAGGTGTGATTGAAATGACATTAAAGTTCAAATTATTTAGTTAGATATAAAGTTTGAGATATCTCCTTTTAACAAAGTCTTGGAAGATTAAATTCTTTTTTTTTCTTAGAAATGAGTACGAGTATTTTCCATATAATAAAATGTTATAATTCATTTAATTTTTATTTTCTATCAGGAAAAAAATTTAAGAGTAAGTTAGAGTTTATTTGGTTTCCACATTATCTACTTTTTATAATAAATTTACTGCACCAAACATAACTTCTAATTTAATAATACAAAACTTTTCATCTAGATGATGCATATTAATTAAACTCAGTTTGAAACAAAAGTGAAGATAATGTAAAATATAGTTAAAATTATATGAAATATCAACATAAATGCATGTAAATATAGCTATTATTTAGAAAAAGTGTGCACACTTCTGGAATTGGATTTTACAGTCAAATATTTCACACATTTCTCTTTGATAAATAAAGATTCAATAATTCATTGTTCTATTTGAATATATATCTGAGTCAGAAACTAATTTCTTTAAATACTGAAATGATTTAAAAACCTAATATTATCTTTCAACAAATATTATTTCATGCACACTGATATGGAAATCATGCATGGCCACATAGAATTATCCTTGAAGTGAACCACTCTTAGGATAATCATGTATATAAAAGTAAGATCTAAGAAGAGTTACCTTTCTGTTGTTTCATCAACTTTTCCTTTTTCTTAAATGTACTTGGCCCCCCTCAACTGTATTCTATGATCCCTGATCCGTATATCAGTAACGTTTTTACAGACTGGTTGACAAAGAACAACTCAGACCTTTCAGTATCTCAGCTATAAAGTTTGTGTACCACACAGATCAAAACTTTACAAACTATTCACATTAACACATAAATGTAGGGCTACTAAGTTGTCTGATCAGACCCTTGCAATAAACACCCCATTATGATTCAAGGTTCTTCCATCCTTGTTTTTTTTATTATTTCAGGTAGCACAATCAGTGGGGCCACATCAACACAGTGTGTGGAAAGTTGCTCATTGAAATAAGTTGTATCTTGAGTATTTTAAAGTTACATTACTTTTAGAAAAATAGTTTTAATCATGTTCTTTTAACTTTTGTCTGTGATCTGTGTTTTATTTTAATTTGATTCAAGAAAAATATTGTTTTTCTAATCATTGCTTGTATGGTAATGATTAAGAATATTTCATACTAGAATGTTGCATGGTTTTAGTAAAAGCTTTTATAAGTTCTTAATCATTACTCTTAGGACAACCAAATTAATAACAAACTGTGGAACAATGAAAATTGCACTCTGTGTGTGTGTGTGTGAGATTCAGTGCACAAACATTGAGTGATTAAAAAAAGTTGCATGTAACAGATATGTTAAATTGTGTACAGTAACTTAGTCAGTGAGGAGTGTGAAAAGAATAGGTAAGTCCATGGAAAATTACTCCTAATCTTTTCGGCATCTGTGACCAATGAGCATCAATTATCAACTAGCTAGGCCAATGCATGATTGAGATATAATTTGGTTCACAATGTGTCAACATTCAGTACCACAAATTGATTGATTGCATTGTATGTATGTGTTTGCAAATAGCACACACCAGCTAACCACCTACGTGCAAGTATTTAATTTCTCACTGTTTTTGTGAACAGGGAACTCATGTCTTTTCTAAATATATTATTATTAAACCAAGTTTTCATCCTCAACCTGCCCCTTTTTTCTCTTGTGGTTTAGGAACATGGGAGTTCATAAATCTAGATTCTTCTCTATTATGTTCCTTCTTTTCTTACTAGCTATACTGCTCCATCTTTCAAGTTGCAGGCACATTTCAAGGGGGTTCAAGGAAGAGATCAAGGAGCAAAGAACAAGAACCAGGTTCCCCTTTTCTTCATTCTCACATACTTTTAATTCTGCTGAAATCAAAGAAATCAAAGAAATCAAAGAACACAAGGTCAGTGGATTTCATACAGTTTCTCATACAGCTACTCCAGGTGGACCAAACCCACTTCATAACTGAGTGAAAGGAAAATAAGCATCATCATGAAGCCTCTAGGGAAAGCAGATCTAGAAATGGTAGCATTATTTTACTTAGAAGCAAGACATAGTTTGATTTCATTTTCCTTTATTACCTTCCCAGAATCCAAAACAGTGCCTTAGAATTTGCTTGATTTATCTTGCATATATATATGGTGAAGGAACTTGTAATGTACTTGTTCATAATCTATGTTGATTATCTCACTGGCAATAATGTTCTTATCAATATTTTCATTTTTCATCTATATCTTGTCAAATTACTGTTCTTATCAAAAAAGGTGGATGCTCAGTAAGATTATCTTTCCACTCCAAACTCCTTGGTTTAACATGGGTAGAAAAAGTAATTAAAAAAATTATCAAAATCTAGTTAATGAGTGATAGAATAAAGTTCTAATAAGAGAAAGCCTATATTAGGTGCTATTGTAGTTTTGTTCTTGGAAAATGGTTATAAATTATCCTCAATTTTAACTCTTAAAACAATGATACTTTTAAACTGAACTATGGGTTAGTGAGATAGTTTCTAGTAAGTTTATGAGATAGATATTATATGACATGTTATAAGGAGAAGTTTAATTGGTTTATATGCTTTGTTTATTTTCTGCTTGAAACTATGCAAGCTAAAAGCACTTTTGAGACGCAAGATTATGACAATCAGTTTCACCAAAAGTTTAAGATCAAAAGTTCAACACAATTGTGCATATCTAAGTTCTAACCATATTGCTTTCATCTTGTATATTGTACCAAACAACTTTTTCAAACATGTATCGTTTTTCCTTATCTTATCCATCCCCAATAACATAATTCATCATCTGCATGAGGAACAGATTATTCTTAAAATAAATAAAAGGACACGTGTAGGCTCAAGAGTGATAAACGAATAGAAATTATTCATTGACAAGAAAAATTTGCCACAAAATTCCAAATGGAAACAATAGTTATAAAGGGACAAATATATAAAAATTTATACAAGCAGACAGGTTTTGTAAGGATTTGTTTTTTTCTTAAATAATTAGGAAAACAACGTTAGGTTTAGTCTGGCTATGTAACAGATGACCAACTTTTATAGATATTTTTTTAAACAGCTAGCAAGCTACTGCGAGGAAGAAAATTGTACATTAGATTCACCTCAAAAACGTTCTCAGTTAGCTAATATTCTATACACTATGGGGATTATATACAGTTTTCCTCTCCCAATCTTATATACTAATTGTCTAATAATAGTTTTCTGTGTGAAAAGGTGAGAAGAGTTCGTATTAATAGAACATTTATTTTTGTCTCAACTGATCACCAAAACAAATAATCAACTTTGATATTATTTTTATTAAAATATTATTTATTTATAAATTTTTATATTACTTAATTTTCTCATTTTTCATTAAATATAAAACTTTTAATATATTTAAATTTCTAATACTGTAGAGGTGAAGTGGTAAAACTAATTATTTGAAGTTGGATGTTGAAAAGGTTAAATGTAGAGTATGTATTTGTAAACAAAAGACATGTCACATGATTCGTAACAAATCATTTAATATTACGTTTCTTTCTACATCTAATAAATGTTTGCTGTACTTTTGTTATTATATATATATATATATATATATATATTTTACATTTTCTGACAAAGATATATAGGCTTATGTGAAAAGTTAAAACAAATATAAAAGGCTTATTTTAAAAACTATTTAAATACATCTTACAGTATTTATATAAATCATTTTTGAAAATACATTACATTTATAATATATTTTAATTTTTTCAATATGGAAATTATATAATGACCAAAAACATCATATAATTTTATTGGTGCAAAATATTTATTTTATTGTTTATATACATAACCAATTAAATCCAAAAATAACTTAAAGGAAATTACTCTTCATCATTATTATTTGTTTTCTAGTTAAGTTGTTCTTTGGAATTTTTAGCTCATAAATAAATATATAAATAAATTATAAGGACGCATCCTACAAAATAAATATTTATTTCATATAACTAAAATATATAATAAAAAAATATTTTTTTGAAAATAGAAAATAGATTTTATATTATGATAAATAATTTATAATATAATATTATTTTAATTATTGATGATTTAAAAATATTTAAATTTAAGTTAGAAGTAAATATATGATATATTGAAACGAATTTCAATCTCACTTCCATAAAAAATAACACATCAGGTTGAACGGGTCCGATGGTACACGCACGGGTTTCGGATTCAACGGGTGGTTAATTTCAGGTTAGACCATTTCTATCTTTAAAAACCACAAATTTAATCAATTTTTTTTTTCTTTTCGTTCGCCAAGGTCTAGTGAAATCTCAATTTTAATTTCAGCAATCCAAAGACTGTTGTGCCCATCTAATTTTTGAACATTTTTTGTTTAATTTTGTTGACATTTTAATAGTTGATGATTTTGGTTATGGAGGATGAACAAAAATAACATGGATAAAGGTATTATGAAAAACAAAAAACCATTACGAACCTTTTCTCTCACATGGCAATGGATTTTAATGTGTTTGTTACGCTCGTGAAATACATGATTAGCAACTAAACGTAATGCAGACTTACTGTCACAAAAAAGAACTGTAGTGACTTGAGGAACAATACGTAAGTCACGAAATAGACAAGAAAATCATTGAATTTCACAGTTTCCCGAAGCCAAAGCACGATATTTAGCCTCAGAAGAGGATCGTGAAACTGTGTGTTGCTTCTTGGATCGCCAAGAGATTAATGAATCACCAGAAAAATGCAGAAGCCAGTAACGGAGCGATGAGTTTCAAGGCATGATACCCAATCTGAGTCACAAAAACATTTCAGTTGTAAAAGATAATCACTAGGAAAGAAGAGCCCTGACCATGATTAGCTTTAGGATAATGAAAAACCCTGCGTGTTGCTTGGTATTGAACTATTGTAGGAGCTAATAAGTGTCAACAGAATTATTGGCATTAATGAACTAATTATTTGTCAACAGAATTATTGGCATTAATGAACTAATTATTAGAAATAATTCTGTTGAGATTGTACATTTATATTTAATATTTATCCTCTTAATTAGCTGTAAATGTAAATAGGACAGTTTAGCTAATTTAGTGGGTTGAAATTCAACCTGACAGCTTGTAATTACAGTATATATATTTGAGAGATCAGAATGAAAAGATATAGCTTTTTGACCAAATCTTTCTTGGTTAACATGGTATCAGCCTAGGTTAAAATCCAAGAACCTAGTCTGTTTTTTTATCTCTCTCACGATCTTGTTCCTGTTCTAGTTTTTTTTCTCTTCTGTTTCTCGCTCAATTTGTTGTTCTTTTTCAATTCCTATTTCCCTAGATCCATGTCTACCGAAAAGCATGAAGTCTTGTTGGTTCGCCTTAATGGCAAAAACTACTCCGCTTGGGCATTCCATTTCGAGATTTTCGTCACAGGAAAGGATTTGTGGGGTCATGTTGATGGCAACACTCCAGCCCCTGACAAAGACGCAGATAACATTGCACTTGCCAAATGGGTAGTCAAAGATGCTCAAGTCATGTCCTGGGTCCTAGGTTCTGTTGATCCCAACATTGTCCTGAATCTTCGACCTTACAAAACAGCAGCCACAATGTGGAATTATTTGAAGAAAGTCTACAATCAGAACAACGCCGCTCGGAGGTTCCAGCTTGAACATGACATAGCTCTCTTTAAACAGGATAGTCTTCCCATCTCTGATTTTTACTCTCAATTCATGAATCTGTGGGCTGAATACACCGATATAGTTTATGCAGACTTGACTCCTGAAGGTCTAAGTTCTGTACAATCTGTTCATGAAACAACTAAACGAGATCAATGTCTTATGAAATTGAGATCTGAATTTGAAGGCATTCGGTCCAATCTCATGCATCGAAATCCTGTCCCATCATTGGATGCGTGTTTCAATGATCTGTTACGTGAAGAAAAACGTCTCCTTACGCAGTCCATCATAGAAGATCAAAAATTCTCTACTGTTCCAGTGGCATATGTAGCCCGAGGAAAATCAAGAAGTCATGACATGAGTTCTGTTCAATGTTTTTGTTGCAAGCAATTGGGACACTATGCTTCAAACTGTCCAAAAAAATTTTGCAACTATTGCAAAAAAGATGGACATATTCTTAAGGAATGCAAAATCAGGCCACCAAAGCGAAATGTCACAGCTTTTACAGCCTCAGTTGATTCATCTATTCCTAACAATTCAGCCAATCTAGCACCGGTTCAACCAAATGTTTCTACTACTACTTCAACAGTGACTTCTGAAATGGTTCAACAAATGATCGTTTCCGCATTCTCTGCTCTCGGATTCTCAGGTAAATCCTCTTCCTCTTGGTATTTTGATTTGGGGGCTTCCAACCACATGACCAGCAATGCCCAGTTTCTTACTAATACCAAAAAATATTTTGGAAATCTCAAGATACATACTGCTGATGGAAATCAATTGCCTATCACATCCACTGGTGATATTTCTTCATCTCTAACAAATGTTTTTGTCTCTCCTGGTCTCACTAGTAATCTCCTTTCAGTTGGTCAATTAGTCGAGAATGATTGTCAAGTACAATTCTCACAATCTGGTTGTCTTGTGCAGGACCAACAATCAGGGAAGATAATCGCGAAGGGGCCTAAACTTGGACGTCTTTTCCCAATTCAGTTCTCATTGCCTCAAAGTCTTTCTCTTCCTTTAGTTTCGTGTAATTCTGCTATTGTTGATTACCAAATGTGGCATAAGCGTCTTGGACATCCAAACGCAAATGTACTTCATGACTTGCTAAAATCTAGTTTTCTTGGAAATAAACACATTCCATCTCTTAATTCTGTTCATTTTGATTGTATTCCTTGTAAGCTTGGTAAAAGAAAAATTTTGCCTTTTCCAACACATCAGTCTCATGTAACCCAACCTTTTGATCTCATCCACAGTGATGTTTGGGGCATGGCACCAGTTATATCTCATGCTAATTACAAATATTTTGTAACTTTTATTGATGATTATAGTCGTTTCACCTGGGTCTATTTTTTGCGATCAAAAGTTGAAGTCTTTTCCACCTTCAAATTTTTTCATGCTTATGTTCAGACCCAATTTTCATCAAAAATAAAAATATTTCGCTCTGACAACGGAGGGGAATACATGTCACACTTATTTCAGGAATATTTGCAATCCAATGACATTATATCTCAAAGGTCATGTCCCTCAACTCCACAACAAAATGGAGTAGCGGAAAGAAAAAACCGTCATTTGCTCGATGTTGTCCGCACCCTTTTGTTGGAGTCTCATGTGCCTTCACGATTTTGGTGTGAAGCCCTTTCCACCGCTGTCCATCTTATAAACAGATTGCCATCTCCGTCAATAGGTAATGAATCCCCTTTCATTCGGTTATATGGTCACCCACCAAATTACTCTACTCTTCGTATCTTCGGTTGTGTGTGTTATGTTCATCTTACTCCACAAGAACGCACCAAGCTCACTGCACAATCTGTTGAATGTGCTTTTCTCGGATATTCTCCTCATCAAAAGGGCTTTCTATGTTATGATCCTAACCTTCGTCAGATTCGTGTATCTAGAAATGTCATTTTCCTAGAAAATATATATATTTTTTTGCATCACATCATGACTTCGTCTCTTCTCCAGTTTCTGTTTTGCCATTGTTTTCTAACTCTCTTTCGGATCCACAATCTTCTAAACCTCTCTTGACCTACAAAAGACGTAGTACTGCAACTCAAAATCAACCAACAGTTGGGCCCCCTCAAGATAATTCCCTGGCTGCTGGTCCAGTAGAAGAAGAACCAGAACCAGCTCCTCTACGACGCAGCTCACGCGATAAAAAACCCCCAGAAAGGTATATCACTTGCATGACAGCGTCATTATCCTCTGTTTCTATTCCTTCATCTTATAAACAGGCCATGGAGAATGATTGTTGGCAGAAAGCTATTGAAACGGAACTTCTTGCCTTGGAAGAAAATCAGACTTGGGATATAGTGCCATGTCCCTCATCTGTTAAACCTTTAGGCAACAAGTTTGTGTTCTCCATAAATCTGCGCTCGGATGGATCCATAGATCGATACAAGGCTCGTTTAGTTGTGCTTGGAAATAAGCAAGAATATGGACTTGACTATGATGAGACGTTTGTTCCAGTTGCCAAGATGACAACTGTACGCACTATTCTTGCTATTGCTGCATCACAAGCTTGGCCACTACATCAAATGGATGTTAAAAACACATTCCTCCATGGTGATCTTAAGGAGGAAGTTTACATCAAACTTCCTAATGGTATGCCTACGCCCTCACCTAATACTGTTTGCAAACTAAATCGATCTTTATATGGATTGAAACAGGCACCGAGAGTTTGGTTTGAAAAGTTTCGATCGACACTACTT
>Ga0209489_100954_pt1 | contig 58096 bp, 34 predicted proteins | sample SiratrowhiteBW_FD_187527 | JGI IMG/M metagenome (GOLD analysis project Ga0209489, IMG submission 187527) | Root nodule microbial communities of legume samples collected from California, USA - Siratro white BW (SPAdes) (version 2) | ecosystem: Host-associated > Plants > Roots > Nodule | place... | reverse complement strand
TATAGATTTAAAAATAGGTAAAAGTTTTTTTTTGTTAAAAACATGAAGGAAAATACAAAAAATAAAATTGGAAGGATTTATTGTTTATTTTTAATTTATATCAAAAAGTTTATTTATAGATGTTTTGAAAAATTTAATTAAATGTAATTTTTGAGAGAAAAAGAATTAAACTATCTAAGTTAAAGGTAATTTGATTTAAAGATAAAAAAAATATTAAATTTTGAGGATGTTTATCAAAAATTTGAAATGATTTTGGAAAATAAAGTTGGAAATGTTAAATAAAAATTTAGGTAGTATAATTTATAGATTTAAAAATGGATAAAAGTAGAAGAATTTTGTTTTAAGTAAAAATTTTATTAAAAATAAAATTAAAATTTGAGAGTTTATTTTTAATTTATGTGAGAGAGGAAGGTAAATAAAAAAAGTATGTAAGGGAAAAAAACATTTAATTTCATTAAATTTATACAAAAAAATTGAGATAAAAAACATAGAGAGAAAAAAAACTATTTATAGATATTTTAAGCAATTAATTATAATAAGAAAATAAATAATAATTTTTTTGTATTTATATAATAAATAAAAATAATAAATTACAATAAATTTATAACTATATTTTATATTAAAAAAATTGGAAGAAAAATTATAATAATTTGTAATATTGTAATTATAATTAAATTTTGTGTTTTAAGTTTATTAAAAAAATATGTAATAACAAAAATGAAATAAAATATTTATCATGCTTAAAAAAATAGAAAATATATATATGAAAGAAAGAAATAATTATTTGGAAAAGAAATATAAAATAAATAGTTAAAAATGTTTAGTTCAAAATGTTATTTATTTGTGAGAATGAAGAAAATTAAAATTAAATACTATTAATGTTATTATTGAAAATGAATAATATTAATGTTATTATTGTAGTAGATAATTTTAAAATAGTAAAGTCAATTAATAAAGTTATATTAAATTCAAAATAAGTTGTTAGTAAAATTATGGTGATTTTTTAAAATTTAAAATTTGATTTTGAATAAGTATAGAATACATGGATAATGTTGGAAAGAGTAGGTGAACTTATTTATTAATACCTTGAACTTTTGTTAATAACATCTTTAATGATATGAGAATATGTTAGTCTCCATAATGGTGACCAATTCTGCAATGGCGACGACGTCTATTACGTGGTGGGTTGCGTCGTGGTGATTGTGGTTGTTGTGGTTGTGGTTCGTCATTGGATTCAAATTGTGGGGGTGTTGTATTCATTTGCATTGTAGCGGAAGAACTTCGTGCTTCATTGTCAAAGTGTGTTGGATGCATATATTGCATGTGATCATTAGCAGAAGGTGGTGTATTTAGATATGCCCCAAACAAGTTATAGAAGAAATCAATTGAACTGGACGCAAATGATTGTTTTCTATCGTCCATTATAGGTTGTCGCTAAGGTGTATTGAATTGTTCAAATGCAAACAAATGTCCGTGAGGTTGTTGTTGTGGCAAATAATAATTTGTTGCAACTACAAATGAATGTCGATAAGGATCCTCTTGTGGATGATTATAATTACTTGTAGGTGGGAATGTGTGCTCCGGTGGTGGATTTTGTTGTGTTCGTGGATCATTTAGAAGATGTGGCACTAACAAAAAATATATTGAATTCGCCATGTACCATTCCATGTACTCTCTATTGTGGAACAAAGGTCCATGAATTGGATGACCAGTTAATATTAGTTCGTGACGGTTGTTCCACATGTTTATCCACCTTGCATGCTTAGTCTGTCAACTTTCGTCATGTTGTCCCTGCATATCAATCTTGTGTAGTTTTTCCAAGTTCTTAGGTGGGACAGGGACTTGTTGGAACATACCAAATTGTAATTAAACTCTATTGGATTGGTGTCATTCCACTATTGCAAAGCAAATGAGGGGAGTGCAATTTGTCTAAATTTTAGCATCCCTGTACGCTTCTAGTGGGATCGATGCCTCAAAGTCCTTGTACGGATTCCATTTATATTGCAGTAAGATTGTTATTAGAAAATTTGACTAAAAGTTTAAAATTTTTAAATAAAATGCAAGAGAATGTATTTTGTCCATTACTTGATTAACTTGTATGTGGTCAAGCATAGATCTGTACCCCCACTAGGTTATTGTGAGGGACGTTTCTGAAGTTAAGAACCCTGCCACCACTCCATCTACAAACTAAGGGGTAAGAAGGTTGTTGTCTGGAAAGGGGAGCAATGTATGGCATGTGATACCATGCCCATGATTGCAGAAGTGATGCACACCCATCCATTGTTTTTGCTTTAGCATCTGTTGACCTGTACAATTCCCTATACAACACAACTAAACAAGAAGAACCCCAACTATATCGTCTTGTCCTACGTAGGTTAGTCAAAACTAGTAAATACATAAGATGAACTTTGTTGTCGGTTCTATCAGGCATTAAAACTTGTCAACACCCAATTTCGTCCGGGCAAATAAAAATTATTTTTGCAAATAAAAAAGGAAAAAAGATAAAATAAAAGAATAAAAATAAGAAATTAAAACTTTTTTAACGTGTGTTATTTAGTTTCTTTGCCATTTAGAATAAATAATAAAAAGAACTTTGACTTTATAAAAAAAGTTTGATTAAATAATAATAAAAATAAGATAAAATGAAATTTGTAAAAAAAATGATAAAAAAACAAAAAAAGGTATTGGGTCTGTCTTAAAATAAATTGTATAGAAAAATTAAGTCAGGGATGTTCATTTATAAAAAATAGTTATGATCTAGTTGGATAAAAATAAAAGTAAACAATGTTTTCTGAAGCCTAATTTACTAAGAGGTTATTAAAAATAAAAAAGGTTACTATTTACACCTCACTTATCTATTAATTGTGCTTGCCACATAAGGCCTAAGGTTCACAGAATTACACTGCCCATTCAAGTTCCATTCAAGTCCCTATGTAACTTTACTACCCTTTTAATTCTTTAATTAGTGTCTGACAAATTTTATTTCTCATAATTAAAGATTCTTGATTAAGAATTACAAATGTACTGTTTTCAGCTTTTTGCCTCCTCACACTTATCACATTTAGTAATCATGCCTTTGAGATCTAACTCTCATGGCCTTCCTACATTCAGATGTTCAGTGACTATTCATTTTTTTTATTTCCCTTTTCCTTTTTCTTCATGAAATGTAACCATCTTAAAAAAGAGGAGTTAATACAAAGAAGGTTGGGATAATTGATTCTTAATTAAGAATCATGATTGAGAATGGTACAGAGTAAGATGAAAGGGTTAACAAAAAAAATTATAAAGAAATTAAGGGGAGAGAATACAGAGGGACATGAAAATTGAGAGGAAAATATACCAAGAAGTACTATTGGTGTCTGTTAAAAAAAAAAGTCTAAGAGCCAATACAGTAAAAGATATACAATTTTCTCTTGCAAAGAATTGGAGAACCTGAAATGTATCGGAAGTAAAGGGATTGAAACTCAAGGGTTGAGAATTTTCAACGAGTACGTAACATTGCTAATACTTTATGATGATTGTAACATTGCTAATACTTTATGATGATGTTTGTTGCCCTGTGATATATGTGTTTGTTTTGTCTCTGCTTGATCTCAAATATGCAATATTTATAATGGAAAATGAATTGCATTGCATGCAAATTATACCCGCATAGATGCTGCTTGAGCACATTTATTTATCCAAACTCGAGAGAAGATTGCCTCTTGAAACACACCTCCTGATAACTCCTGATATGAGACTGCTGCCTCTTCCATGGTCTCGGTCATACCAACGCCAAAACCAGAAAAGAAACATAGAAAAAACCCAAAATTTCAGAAACCAATTTCAATACCATAAACCTAATCAAAGTTGAGATCATAAACTAGAATCTGATTTCAGTGGTAAAAGACCAGAAAAATAGCCATAGCAATCGAACTGATCCAGGATTAAATTCAATTCATTTTCCAAAAATTCAGCAAAACATAAATTAATTCATTTTCCAAAAATTCAGCAAAGCATAAATTAACAGAAAATCAAAATACCAAATTTAGAATGTCCTACATTCGGAAAAATTTCAGAACTCGATACCAAAATTCAAGGAAGAACAAATTCAAAACTAGGCTTTTAGATTAAAACTAGGCTTTCAAAATCAAATCCAATACCCAAAAAATCCAGAACCAATGCTAAGCCGAGAAACAAATACTCAGATAAACCCAAACACGAACTCGAATCCAACACCTAGACTAAACATCTAAAACTGCAATGCTAGGAGTAAAATCAGAGCCAAAGAAAGAATATAGTTATCACCAACATATTCAGAATAACCAGATAATTTCAAATCACCTTTAGAAACCTCAAAATACATTCAATCCCGAAGGCCAATCTAGAAAAATCCCACATCAATGAAAACCCAAAAGAAGAAAATTGGAGAAAGGGAGTGTCGTCGATCGCGCCTATGTTTTCTTTCTTCCAAACACCTCCAATGTGCAAGCGGAATCGCTCTCTACCCTCAAAGAGAGTTGTCGTGCCTTCCTAGCTTGAAGTGGTGCCGATGCTACTAAACCTAATTTGATTAGGTTAAAGTTTGCCACAAGGAAAAGGTTTGGGTGTGGCACTTTTAGAATTAAGGCACGACATATTGGAGGAGTGAAACATTGGAACGTGGTAAAAAAAAAAAAAGAAGAAGGGGTAAGTGAAAGGGTGAATAATAAGGCTAGGGTGCCACGTGAGGGTGGATGGATGAAGGGCTGCATTACATACCTAATGGCTTCCCAATTCTAAAATGGGGTAAAGGGAATTATGGCTAAATGGGGTGCCATGTGCTGGACACATTTTTGACAGTTTTGTTTTGTTGTTTTTTTCATAAGAATAAAGATATTTTTTATTTTATTCCATTAATTAGTTCTCTTTGAAGATAAATGTAAATACAAAATAATAAATAATAAGGTGAAAGTTTAGTATAGAAATAATAGGTGACAAATGCATATAATATTAGAGATAAAGGTGCAGTGAGATGACTTAACTCTTTTTAATTTTTATTATTATTATTATTTTCATTGCTTTATTTTCTCTCAAACCCTAATTTTAAAATGTTAGTTCTTAAAATAGGTATATTTTTTATTTTATTTCAAACTAATTCAATTAATTTCTTTAATTACTATTCATAATGTTTAAAAACATAAAACAATATACAAAAAATTTGTCTAAATTAATAATAAAAAAACATAAAATTTAAAAAAAATAGATTTTGATTCAAAACAGTTTTGAAAATAATTAATAATAATTTTTTTTAAAAAAATAATAAAAATATTTAACTTTAGGAAAATAAAATGCATAAAATAGTTTTAATAAAACATAAAAAAGTATAAAACAGATTGTTTAGAAAACCAAAATATTTCTTAATAAAAAATGAATTTGTTAAAATAAAAAATAAAAAAAGATAAATGCTAAAAATCACAACAAACGAATTTCAAATTAGAACTAGGTGATCCTGATTTTCTTTTGGAAATATGTAGGACCAAGGTCAATCTTTGTCGGGTTCCAAAAATAAAAAAAGTAAAAATTTGTCTTTGTTATTATTTTGTTTGCTTATTGTTCATTCTTGGTCTGCATTTTTTTGTAAATATATATTTATTCTTATTTGTTGTAATTACTATTTTTAAGGAAAAATAACATTTTGTAAAACCACACTATCTTCCCCACACGTAACTGACTCCCGAATCTTGAATCTGGTTCGTAGGCATTTTTATTTTTTTGGTTTTTCTATAGTTTCCCTATAATAAGCTATAGTGGCGACTCCAAATTTTCAAATTAAATATTTTTTTAAAATAAATTTAAGATCGCCCCGTCGTAATCCCCGTTGCGACAGATGGCGACTCCACTGGGAACTTTCTAGAGAGTCAGGATTTAATTGAGTAAAATTTGTGTGGTTTTCTGATGTTTATTTTTTCCTTTTTCAGTTTACTACTTTTGTTAATAATATTTGTTGTTATTTATGTTTGTGTATATATTGTTTATTATTTTAGGACTATTTATGTTTATATATTATGCTTTTATTTTTGTATATATTGCAGGCTATGCATTTTAATTTGCAGTGCATGAGCGTATCCAAGTATGTAAATATTTGTGTGTTTTATGCTTGTTGCAATATTGAACCCTAGGTGGAAGACATGCTATTTATATCTGTCTGGAAATTTTTTAGCTGTTTTGCAGGTGGGGTTTGGGTTTGCATTTTTCTCCCTTCACACACATTTTATTTGCATATCATGAGTGGGGCCTTATACTCGGGTCTGTGAAGTTTAGAAATAAAGGAGTCGCGTAGCAAGATTAGGGGATATACTTCCTTTCCTGGTCGTTGTGAAAGCTCTGGCTAGAGTCTATTTGCTTTATTATCATGTTTATAAAGGTCGTTACTGTGGATGTGTGGTAAAGTGGGTCATGGCTCTAGTGACCTTCAATAGGAATTAAGGCAAAACTATCCTGTATGAGCTCATGTAAAAATCCTAGAACTCTATCCATTAGGTCAAACCATAATTAGGACACTAAGGGAGAATTTTGCAGCTCAATGGTCCACTTGTTATCTATTATACATATGAAACCCCTTGAATCTTGAATAAAAAAACAATCAACATCATTTTTTTTGCATACATTACAAAACAAAGATAGATATTTATTAAAAAAAAAAAGAAAATTTGTGAGAACAGGCTAAGAACAATTTTCCTTCAAAAAAAATTTGACTTGTGAAAAAAAAACATTAATCTCATTTCTTTTCCCATACTCTTTCAAAATACATAATCTCATTTTTCTCATATCCATTGCAATACAAACATTTTCTTTGCGGTATTTCAGTGAAACTAAAAGAGTGGAATACATCATAGAACTTAACGTGGAATCTGGATTTGAGAGAAGTATTGTAGTGCAAGGCTTGAAGAAGAAGATAAAAGTCAAAGTGCTGAAGAGTGATTTGACTGTCCTTAGAGAAATAGGACAAAAGCTTAAGGCAGTGCAGAAGACTATATTCAGGAGTAGATATGGGAACTTGCTGGGATTGCTGGAAGTAGAGGTTCAGGAACCTGCCATTACTGCCTTGGCTCAGTATTATGATCCTCCACTAAGATGCTTCACCTTTTGTGACTTTCAATTGGTGCCAACTTTTAAAGAGTTCTCACAAATCCTGGACATGCCAACTAACAAGATGATGCCTTATTAGCACTTGGAACAACCTTTCTCCATGTACACCCTATCTGAGATTATGAAAATATCTGTGAAGGAATTGAAAAAGAAATTTGTTGAGCTATATGATATAAAAGGTTTTATTCTAACCTTCTTAGAAAGGCATTTTCACCGACTCTGTGAGGAAGAAAGTTGGGATGCTTATATGGATGTTTTAGCCTTAGCTCTCTTTGGAGTTATGTTGTTCCTGAAGGTTGATAGTTTTGTAGATGATGCTGCTATTAAGGTCTTTTTAGCTTTCAAGACTCGTACTGAAAATCCAATTCCTGCAATCTTGGCTGGCACTTACATAGCTCTTGATTAGAGTCACTCAGGGAAGAAAAAATTGATAGTTTGCTGCTTACCTGCTTTGTTTGTTTGACTGATTGCTCGCTTCGAAGAAAGGATTGTAGGTATTAAGTGTCCAGTGGAATCAGTTAAGCAACAAGAGTTGGAGACCAAGGGAGCAAATGAATGGGCTCAATGTCTTGCTGGTTTAACTCAAAGGAAAATCCAATGGTAGCTAGCATGGCAACAGAGAACCCGTCTGGTGTACCAATGCTCTAAAAGGGTTAATGTACCACTCATAGGTACTAAAGGTTGTATCAACTACAATCCTGTGCTTGCTCAAAGACAGTTTGGTTACCCAATAGCAGAGGCTCCTATTTCTGTTGTTTTAGAACTTTATGAAGAGGGTTCATTAGCTGAGATACTTCCAGAACTTCGAAGAGCTTGGAATAATCATTCAGGGGAAGGACATTAGACCTTGGACCATGAATAGCGAGATATCATATGAAAGGTGGCTGGTGGAAAGAGTTTGGATGGTTAAGCTGCCCTTCAAGTTGTGTGTTCCTGAAGTACCAAAGGAAGAGTTGGAGCAAGAACAAGAATCAAAAGAATCAAAAGAAGTCAAGCAGTTGAAACAAGAGGTGGATGAACTGAAAGGGGAGAATGTCAGACTGACTAGTAAACTCTTTGATCTTCGACACAACTATGACAGCTTGGTGAAGGATCAAGAGAAGATTGTGAAGAAACAAAGAAGAGAGGAAAGGCAAAACACCAATCTCAAACAAGACCTGACTGCTCTCAATGCCCGTTTAGAAGGTTTAATTCAGCAAAGAGATCAGGCTTTAGCTACAGAGATACAATGGATACAATGGTATGAGGAGTTGGAGAAGGAACGAAAATTAATGTTTGACTAGATTCATAATTTCCAGATTCAAATTGATGAAATGGAGCATTTGATAAGGGAAGGGGAGGATAAGATAATAAAGGAGTGTGTGCAGCTTTTAGAAGAGGAGGTTAATTACTTAGCCAAGATTGTTCAATTGGAAGAACACATGAAAGAGCATGAGCATATTACTAAACACTGGAAGATGTGTTTTTCCCAGCTAGCGGCTCTAGCTAATGGGGCAATTAAAGATGTTCTGAGAATGTTAAGGGAAGCTGATGTGTCTTTGACGTTCCGTACGGTACCAAAGAAGTAGGAACCTTTTTAGATCACTGCAAGTGGCTGGTGGGTTTGATGAAGGATATGGTGACCGTAGTAAGAATTAGATACTTTGTTTTTCTGTTTGCTTTAAATAAGTGTAATAAGGATGTGGTGGCTTGCAACAAGAATTAGATTACTTAGTCTTTATGTTGCTTTGTTTCTTTTTTCTTTTTTGCCTTAAATAAGTGTAATAAAGTTGTCATTTGACAACTCGTCTCCTAGTAATGAATAAAAGTAGATTTCTGCTAAGTCTCCATGAGTATTCCACATTTTTTTTCTTCTTGAATTCCCAGTGGCATTCATTTTGCATACTCTTATAAATAAATAAAAGAAAATAAAAATATAAAAATTTCATTTCTTTTGTAAAATAAAATAACAGAACTCACATTCTTTGCATTCATGTTTTTTTACTTTTTATTTTGCATACTCTTGTAAATAAAAGAGAATAAAAATAAAAATTTTCATTTCTTTTGTAAAATAAAATAACAGAACTCATTTCTTCGCATCTGCATTTTTATTTTTTATTTTGCATACTCGTATACATAAATAAAAGAAAATAAAAAAATCAATTTCTTTTTGCTAATTCTTTTGTAAATAAAATAACAGAAAATAATAACGGCTAAATTTTCACAACATTCGTACGGAACTCGTGTAAATCAAAGAAGGATGAAAGACTTGGGTGCAGCAGTGGAATTCGTGAAAAATGGTGTCAACCAATTGAAAGATCAGATGGGTCAGATCATTGAAGCCTTAGTTGCTCTGAAAAATACTAGGGATAATTCTGCAACCGGAAATGATGAAGCTACTTCTTCCAATCCTGTGATGTTGCAGAATGGAGCACTTCAAACCAATATTGCTCAAGGAAAAAGTGGATGGCCTCCATATGGTTTGTCTCGTAATTATACTCCACCTTATGAAAATGTGCACGGTGTTGTAACTCCTAATGTCATGGTGGGGCAGTGGGACATTCAATTGAGAATTGCGAAGCCTTCAAATACAAAGTTCAGTCATTGATAGACAATGGATGGTTGACATTCCAAGAAAATAAGCCGAATGTTGATAAGAACCCTTTATCGGGACATGCAGGACCTTCCACAAATGCTCTTATAAGTGAAGAAGGTCAAGGGTTGATAAGAAGTGTTGGAGATGTCAAGAGCCCTTTAAAGGATGTGTTCTATTTGGTTTGCCAAATGGGTTACTTTAAACCTATGAACAAGTCAGATGCTTTGTGTGGGTTTCATGCTAGTAATGATCATTCCATTGAAGAGTTCTGAATTCAAAAATTTTCTATAGGATTTGATGAATCGACACCTATTGTAGATTAGTCATAAAAAAGAAGAAGAAGTGTTTGTTCAAATTGGTGAAGAATCGAGCATATCAAAACCCGAACCATTGGTGATACATGTCACTAGAGAATCAGTAGTGCCTGTAGAAGTGCATCCTGTGGTTATCCAAGTTCCATCTCCTTTTCCATACAAGAGTGATAAGGCAGTTCTGTGGAAATATGGAATTAATGTTCTAAAATAAGAACCTAAAGGAGATCAAAAGACTGAAGTTTCAGATACTGTCAAAGTAACTATGGATAATATCACTGGAATTGGGGGAATGACAAGAAGTGGTCATCTTTTCGCTCCTGCAGAATTGAGAAGAGACAGGAGTCATGAAAAAGCCAACGAAGAAGTGACTATAGAGGCAGCTAGAAATTTCTTAAAAGGCAAAGCTCCTCAAAATGATCAGGAGCAAAAAGGGAATGAGAAGAAAGAAATCTCTAATGAAGAAGCCTGTGAATTTTTGAGATTCATACAACAAAGTGAGTATAAGGTGGTGGATCAATTAAATCGAATGTCAGCTAGAGTTTCACTGTTGGAGTTATTGATGCATTCCACTTCTTATCGAAAATTGTTGATGAAAATTCTTAATGGAGCTCATGTTGAACGAGACATTTCTCTAGACCAGTTTGAAGGTATCATTAGTCACATCACTGCTAATGATTATCTCACTTTTACTGAAGAAGAAATACCTACAGAAGGGAGGGGTCATAACAAAGCTCTGCATATTTCTGTAAAATACATGGATCATGTCCTGGCTAGAGTGCTCATTGACAATGGATCATCTCTGAATGCGATGCCAAAGACTACACTTGACAAGTTACACTGCGATGGAGCTCGTTTGCGCCCAAGCACCATGATTGAGTTACCCATTAAAGTGGGACCATGTACTTTTCAAGTAACATTTCAAGTGATGGGCATCCTTCCTGCCTACAGCTGTTTGCTTGGGCGCCCTTGGATTCATACTGCTGGAGTTGTACCTTCCACCTTGCACCAAAAACTCAAGTTTGTGGTTGATGATAAGCTAATCATAGTTTCTGGAGAAGAGGATCTACTTGTGAGCAAGCCATTATCTTCTCCCTATATTGAAGCTGCTGAAGAAGCTCTTGAAACTTCTTTCCAGGCTTTGGAGATTGTGGGAATGATGTATGTGGGACCTCCTAAGGTCAATCCGTGCTTGTCAAATGCATCATTGATGATGGCGAAATTTATTCTGAAGGAAGGATATAAATGTTGACAAGGACTAGGAAAAAATGGTCAAGGACCTGTTCATCCACTGAAGTTGATTGAAAACAAAGGAAGGTATAGATTGGGGTATAAACCAACCTGGGAAGATAAAAAGAAAATGATAGAGGAAAAGAAAGAAAGAAACATAGCCAAGCTGAGATGCTACAAGCTAAAAGAAAAATGAATTACCTTGTCTGACATAAAGCAGACTTTTTGAAGTTCTGGATGGATCAATTCTAACCAAGTAACAATGACTGAAGAAATGTTGGAAGATGAAGAGCTGAGTCTTGTGCACCCTTGTCTTCCTTATGCACAAATTAATAATTGGGAGTTCAAAGATTTACCTATGGTGTATACCACTGAAGAGATGTAATCTTTTAGTGTTTTGGTTATTTTTCCTTTAAAATAAAGCCACTTTGGCTTAAAACCCTATGTTTTGAATTTCAGTAATAATATCAGTTTGCATAATAAATTCATGTTTTCATATTTTCTTTTTCCGCATATTTATTTTTTATATATCATTGCAGATGCGATGATTTTGAAAATTCAAAACTTTTGTGTCCAAATTTTTCTCTCCCTGTCGATGATATGGAAAATGATTATGATGAAGACTACAAGAGCCCTCTAGAACTGTTGAGATTAGTGGAACAAGAAACAAAAAAAAAATAACACCACATCAGGAGGAGATAAAGATAATCAATTTGGGAGAAGAAGGAGAAGAGAAGCAAGTCAGGATTGGCACCACTATGACAGAAGAAATGCAAAAGCAGTTGCATAATCTTTTGCAAGAATTCAATAATGTTTTTGCCTAGTTTTATCAAGATATGCCTGGTCTAGATCCTGATATAGTACAACATAAATTACCTCTGAAGCCTGAATGTCCTCCAATCAAGCAGAAATTAAGAAGAATGAAACCTGAAATGGTATTAAAGATAAAAGAAGAAGTTGAAAAGCAATTTAATGCTGATTTTCTAGCGGTGGCCAAATACCCCCAATGGGTGGCAAATGTTGTGACTGTGCCAAAGAAAGAAAGAAAAGTATGAATGCGTGTGATTATTGGGATTTGAATATAGCCAGTCCGAAAGATGATTTTCCACTTCCGCATATTGACACCTTGGTGGACAACACTGCTACCTCTTCATTGTATTCATTCATGGATGGATTCTCTGGGTATAATCAGATCAAGATGACACCTGAAGATATGGAGAAAACTACCTTAATCACTTTATGGGGTATTTTTTGTTATAAAGTAATGTCCTTTGGCCTTAAAAATACTGGAGCAACATATCAGAGGGCCATGCTTACTCTTTTCCATGACATGATGCATAAGGAGATCGAAGTGTACATCGATGATATGATCGCCAAATCCAAATCTGAGGAAGAGCATCTTGTTAATTTGAGAAAGCTATTTGAAAGATTGAGGAAGTTCAAGCTCAGGTTAAATCCGGCAAAATGTACTTTTGGTGTGAGATCTGGAAAGCTTCTAGGTTTCATTGTGAGTCAAAAGGGAATTGAAGTGGACCCAGACAAGGTTCGTGCGATTCTGGAAATGCCACATCCTTGCACAGAAAAAGAGGTCCGGGGTTTCCTTGGGAGACTAAACTATATTGCCAGGTTTATTTCCCAATTAACTTCCACTTGTGAACCAATATTCAAGTTGTTGCGTAAGAATCAAACTGTAGAATGGAATGAGTACTGTCAAGAAGCTTTTGACAAAATTAAACAATATTTACAAGAACCCCCTATATTACGTCCGTCGGTTCCTGGGATGCCTCTCATTCTGTATTTGACAGTTTTAGACGGATCAATGGGATATGTCTTGGGTCATCATGATGAAACAAGAAGAAAAGAGCATGCTATCTACTATTTGAGCAAGAAATTTACCGATTGTGAACAAAGATATTCTGCATTGGAACGAACATGTTGTGCCTTAGCTTGGGCTGCTCACAGATTAAGACAATACATGTTGAGTCATACTACATGGTTAATATCCAAAATGAATCCAATCAAGTACATATTTGAAAAGCCTACTCTCACGGGAAGAATAGCTCGATGGCAAATGTTGTTGTTAGAATATGATATACAATATGTTACTCAGAAGGCTATCAAGGGCACTGCTCTAGCAGATTACTTGGCTCACCAACCTGTTGAGGATTATCGGCCCATGCAACTTGAATTTCCAAATGAAGAAAGTTTGTCTCTTTTTAAAGAGGAGGTTAATGATGATGATATATGGATTCTATTTTTTGATGGATCCTCTAATGCACTGGGGCATGGAATAGGGGCAGTACTTATCTCCCCTGAAAGATAATATATAGCCATGACAGCTAGATTATGCTTTGATTGTACCAACAATATAGCTGAATATGAGGCGTGTGTTATTGGGATTCGAGCTACCATTGATTTTAAGGTAAAGAGTTTGAAGATATATGGTGATTCTGCTCTTGTCATCTATAAGATAAGAGGAGAATGGGAGACTCGTGATTATAAGTTAATCCCTTACCAGGCATATATCAAGGGGTTGTTGGAATATTTTGACACAGTGACATTTCAGCATATTTCAAGAGAGGATAATCAATTGGCTGATGCTCTTGGTACTTTATCATCCATGTTTGAGATTAGTTAAGAGGGAGAGTTGCCTATGATTAAGATGAAGAGTCATGAACAACTTGCTTATTGTTCCTTCATAGAAGAAGAATCAGATGGCAAGCCATGATACTATACCTCAAAAGCAAAGAATATCCAGAGGAATCCAATGAAAATGACAAAAGAATGTTGAGAAGATTGGCTGCCAAGTTTGTGTTAACTGGGGATGTGTTATACAAAAAGGAATCATGATATGATGCTCCTCAGATGTGTAGATGCAAAAGAAGCAAAGTTGATTTTAAAGGAAGTCCACGAAGGAACCTTTAGACCTCATATGAATGGTTATTCAATGGCTAGAAAGATTTTGAGAGCGGGGTATTTCTGGCTGACTATGGAAAATGATTGTTGTATTCATGTAAGAAAATGTCATAAGTGTCAAGCATATGCAGACAATATTAATGTCTCACCCACAACATTAAAGGTTCTATCTGCACCTTGGCCATTTTCCATGTGGGACATAGATGTTATTGAAGCTATTGAGCCGAAGGCTTCGAATGGACACCGCTTCATCCTGGTGGCAATAGATTACTTCACCAAATGGGTGGAAGCTGCTTCCTATGCCAATGTGACTAGAAAAGAAGTGACCAAATTCATTAAAAATGAAATCATTTGTAGATATGGTCTACCTAGCAAAATCATTACTGATAATGCTACCAATTTAAATAACAAGATGATGTCTGAGCTATGTGAAGAGTTCAAGATTCAACATCATAATTCTACTCCCTATTGTCCAAAAATGAATGGAGAAGTTGAAGCAGAAAATAAGAATATAAAGAAAATCATCCAGAAGATGGTAGTGACATATAAGGATTGGCACGAGATGTTGCCTTTCGCTTTGCATGGTTATCGCACTTCAGTAAGAACCTCAACTAGGCAACACCATTCTTATTGGTATATGGATGGAGGCAATTCTCCTTTTTGAAGTAGAAATTCCTTCTTTGAGAGTACTGATGGAAGCCCAATTAGAGGAAGTAGAATGGGTTCAGGCTATATGATCAGCTTAATGTCATTGATGAAAAAAGGTTGGCATCAGTATGTCATGGGCAATTATACCAAAGAAGAATGAAAAGGGCATTTGATAAAAAGGTTCGCCCAAGAGAATTCCAAGAAGGTGAATTGGTGATGAAAAAGATCATATCAGTTCAAAAGGATAATAGAGGAAAATGGATGCCTAATTATGAAGGTCCTTATGTGGTAAAAAGGGCACTACTAGGAGGAGCATTAATTCTCACAACGATGGATGGAGAAGAGTTACCATTGCGAGTTAACTCTGATACAATAAAAAAGTTTTATGCTTAGTATGATTCCGTGATGACAAGAAATTTTTGTATATAGATTTTGTGTAATTTTTTACTCCTTCATTTTTCCATTATGAAATTCAAAGTTTCATTTGACAAGTTTTTGTTTTGTTTCGCATGTTATGGAAAATTTTTCAAAATAGAAAATGTGGTGAGTCATTTGTTCATGGATAATTGAATTCACAAGATTGCGAATAATAATAAAATAGGGATCATTCAAGCAAAATGCTTAATAAAAGTAAACATTGATTTTTTCGAAGGAAACACTTGCATGCATAATGCTTGCTACCTTTCTTGCCTTTCCAAGATTTCTAAAAATTCCAAAAAGCCTCAAAATTCCTATAATTCTCAAATAAAAGGATTTGCCTAAATTGTTGTGTTCTCTCATTTGGTTAGTTTATGAATTTCTAAACCGAATTTTCTGGAGGGGCATTTGAAAATAAAAAGTCCTTTAGATTGAAAACTCGAAAGAGTGATCTAAGCAAAAGATAAAACAATTAGGAAGTCATTAACTTTGTTCCAATGTTAAACTCTTTGAAAATCAAGCGATCATGATTCAAAATGATATATGGCCATTTTTCTTCATCCCAAACACTTTTACACATCCTTTGCACCCTCTTTGAACCAAAAATAAAATTTTCTTTCAAAATACCCTAAGCAAGGATCATGAACATGTCGAAACTCAATTTAAGGTCCCAAGGATGAAATTCGTTAAAGAAAGAGCATGTCAAAAGCTTCTAATTCATCAAAGGAGGAGTAATATCAGAAATGAAAGTTGTATATCCAAAACTTTTATTTAAAAAAGAAGAAGAAAAGAAATAGAAAAAAAAGAAAAAAAAAAAAAAAAAAAAAAAAAAAAAGAGAAAAAAGAGAAAAAAGAAAGAAAAGAAAGAAAAAGGAAGAAAAATGAGCATGATGATGGAAAGCTCATAAAAAAAAGACCTTGATTGTTTACAATATTGGTTGATGGTCCTTGTTAAACCTCTCAAGCCCACAAATGATTTTTGAGCCTTTATATCCTTTTCTTCATAACCATGTAACCTTTGGCCACGTTACAAGCCTAATAAAGTCCATATTGATTGAGGAATGGTTGCAATGATTTTCATCAAGTTTATTTTTGTAACCAAAGAACGTTACTGGTAACACGTAAAAAAATGAAAAAAGTGAAAAAAATGATGAAAAAAAATGAAAAATGAAAAATTGTCTACTAAAATGCCTTTTTCAGAAGAAAGACATCTATACTTTCTGATCATGCATACCCACTGAGTCAATCATATTTCAATACCCTTGCCATCCCTCATGCTACACTAGGACAATTTAGTTTTCATTTGTACCTTTATTACCCCAGTGCTGTCACTTTACCAAGACAGGCAATCCTGCACAGAAATCTCATCATTACCCTTGTACATACAAACTGGGGCAAGTGCAAAGCCTATTTCCCTTCATGACCAGCCTTTTATACTACCCGTATTTTCTTTTGAGTCAGGTTGCTCACATAGCTAGCCTAACACACTAAAACTAGGGCAATCCTGTCAGAAGATTTGCATTCCCATTATCTTTTAGATACCTCTAACTCCATAAACACTCACCTTTTACCCATGGGTTTAAGCATACATCTAAGCGTGTTTCCAAAAGCAAAGTTGACGTTGACAATAGCTTCGAGTGGCCCTAAATTTTCTTAAAAATGAGAAATTGATATCCAGTGAATTCAATTATTGCTAAGAACTTTTGATTCGACACATTAAAATCTTGGAAAAAGAAAACTGTGACACATATTTTCACTTTGCAACTTTTTTCACTTTGCAACTTGTACATATTTTTGAAACATTTGTACATAAAAGGAAAAAAATCATAAAAAAAAATCCTTTGTACATACTTTTTGAATAAACATCAATCAATCATTTGTACATACTCTTTGGGTAGGTATTAAAGAAAATTTCTCTTTAAAAAAAATATTTTCATTCAAGATCAAATTCATACATTCTGTATTCTTAAAAAAGAACACAAATCAAATTTCAGGCTTTTAAGCATGCATTTTCAAGAAAAAATCAAATTTCAAAATTTCCTACACCATAAATGCATGAAATAAAAGAAAAAAATAAAAATTCGTGCATTCATATATGCATTCTTCAAAAATAACAAAATCAAAAATTTATATTCAAACAAATTTCATGCATTTTAACATGTATTCTTCAGAAAAATCAAATCTGATGCATTTCATAAAGAACAAACCAAACAAAATTCATGCAATGTCATGCATCCAACATATATCTTGCAACAAAAAAAATCAAACTTCATGCAAATCAACAGAAGATATTATTAGAGAAAGAACTCAATGTCGAATCTCTTAATAGAAAGGACTCAATGTCTGTATTTGAAGAAAGAATTCAATGTTGTATCTTCAATTCAGTTTATATTTTAGGGAAAGGACTCAATGTTGTATCCTTATTAGAGAAAGGACTCAATGTAGTATCTTTATTTGAAAAAAGAACTCAATGTCGTATCTCTATTTGAAGAAATGACTCAATGTCGTATCATCGTATGACTTAATGTCAATACAGTGGGAGAAAGGACTCAATGTTGTATCTCTGTTTGTTGGAAGGTGACCCATAAAGTTGACCTTATGTTTGGTAAAGAACTCAGTGTTGTATCCTATTAGAGAAAGGACTTAATGTCGTATCTTCAATTTGCGTTGGAGAAAGGTCTCAATGTTGTATCTCCACATTCTACAACACGGTTGTGTAATCTCAGTGATATTGTCCGGAGATTTATCTAAAATTAACTACCCTCTCGTCTCAGTACAAGGTCAAAGTGAAGAAGAACAACTCTCTCGTCTCAGTACAAGGTCAATTCAAAAATTAATCCTCGTGACCCTCTCGTATCAGTACAAGGTCAAAAGCAGGAACAATGACCCTCTCGTCTTTGTATAAGGTCAGTTTAATTCAAAGCAATGACCCTCTCGTCTTAGTACGAGGTCAGTTTAAGGTGCGTGACCCTCTCGTCTCTGTACAAGGTCTTGCCTCTATCTACATTTATTTTATTGTCTTTTATTTTCAAACTGAACTAAATTAGTATTTTTGTCCTTACTTATCTTTTACTCGCATAATCTGAAAGTTCAGATTATTTGGCAAAATTTAAGTAATGAGGGGCAGTAGTCAACACCCAATTTCGTCTGAGCAAATAAAAAAGGAAAAAATATAAAATAAAAGAATAAATATAAGAAATTAAAACTTTTTAACATGTGTTATTTAGTTTCTTTGCCATTGAGAATAAATAATAAAAAGAACTTTGACTTTATAAATAAAGTTTGATTAAATAATAATAAAAATAAAATAAAATGAAATTTGTAAAAAAAAAATAAAACAAAAAAAAAAAGGTGTTGTATCTGTCTTAAAATAAATTGGATAGAAAAATTAAGTGAGCCCAATTGAACAGGGATGTTCATTTATAAAAAAATAGTTCTGATCCAGTTGGATAAAAATAAAAGTAAATAATGTTTTCTGAAGCCTAATTTACTAAGAGGTTATTAGAAATAAAAAATTTACTGTTTACACCTCACTTATCTATTAATTGTGCTTGCCACATAAGCCCTAAGTTCACAGAACTACACTGCCCATTCAAGTCCCTATGTAACTTTAATACCTTTTAATTCTTTAATTAGTGTCTGACAAATTTTATTTCTCATAATTAAATATTCTTGATTAAGAATTACGAATGTACTATTTTCAGCTTTTTGCCTCTTCATACTTATCACATTCAGTAATCATGCTTTTGACATCTAACTTATCACATTCAGTAATCATGCTTTTGACATCTAACTCCCATAGCCTTCCTATATTCATAGGTTCAGTGACTATTCAATTTTTTTACTGCCCTTTTTTCTTTTATTCATGAAATGTAACCATAGGGAGTTAATATGAAGAGGGTTGGGATAATTGATTCTTAATTAAGAATCATGATTGAGAGTCGTATAGAGGAAGATGAAGGGGTTAACAAAAAAAATTATAAAGAATTTAAGGGGAGAGAATACAGGGGACCTGGAAATTGAGAGAGGAAAATATACCAAGAAGTATTATTGGTGTCTGTTAAAAAAAAGTCTAAGAGCCAATACAGTAAAAGATATACAATTTTCTCTTGCAAAGAATTGGAGAAGCTGAATTGTAGAGGAAGCAAAGGGATTGAAACTCAAGGGTTGAGAATCTTCAACGGGTACGTAACATTGCTAATACGTAACATTGCTAATACTTTATGTATTTTATGATGATGTTTGTTGCCCTGTGATATATGTGTTTGTTTGGTATCTGCTTGATCTCAAATATCCAGTATCAATATATAATCTTCATAACTGAAAATAATATTTGATTAGTTCTTATATTTATTTGCATAATGGAAATTGAATTGCATTGCATGCAAATTATACCCGCATAGATGCTTCTTGAACACATTTATTTATCCAAACTCATAAGAGAAGATTGCCTCTTGAAACACACCTCCTGATAACTACTGATATGAGACTGTTGCCTCTTGCATGGTCTCGGTCATACCAACGCCAAAACTAGAAAAGAAACATAGAAAAAACCCAAAATTTCAGAAACCAATTTCAATACCATAAACCTAGTTGAGATCATAAACTAGAATCTGATTTCAGTGGTAAAAGACTAGAAAAATAGCCATAGCAATCCAACTGATCCAAGATTAAATTCAATTCATTTTCCAAAAATTCAGGAAAACATAAATTAAAAGAAAATCAAAATACCAATTTTAGAATGTCCTACATTCGGAAAAATTTCAGAACTCGATACCAAAATCCAAGGAAGAACAAATTCAAAACTAGGCTTTCAAAATCAAATCCAATACCCAAAAAATCCAAAACCAATGCTAAGCCGAGAAATAAATACTTTAAACCAACACCCGAACTAAACATCTAAAACTACAATGCTAGGAGTAAAATCAGAGCCAAAGAAAGAATATAGTTATCACCAAAATATTCATAATAATCAGATAGTTTCAAATTACCTTTAGAAACCTCAAAATACATTCGATCCCGAAGACCAATCTAAAAAAGTCCCACATCAATGAAAACCCAAAAGAAGAAAATTGGAGAAAGGGAGGGCCGCCGGCCGCGCCTATGTTTTCTTTCTTCCAAACACCTCCGATGTTCAAGCGGAATCGCTCTCAACCCTCAAAGAAAGTTGTCGTGCCTTCCTAGCTTGAAGTGGTGCCGATGCTACTAAACCTAATTTGATTAGGTTAAAGTCTGCCACAAGGGAAAAGGTTTGGGCATGGCACTTTTAGAATTAAGGCACGACATATTGGAGGAGTGAAACATTGGAATGCGGTAAAAAAGAAAAAAAGGGTAAGTGAAAGCGTGAATAATAAGGCTAGGGTGCCACGTGAGGGTGGATGCATGAAGGGCTGCATTACGTACCTAATGACTTCCTAATACTAAAATGGGGTAAAGAAAATTATGGCTAAATGGGGTACCACGTGCTGGACCCATTTTTGACATTTTGTTTTGTTGTTTTTTTTCATAAGAATAAAGATATTTTTTATTTTATTCCATTAATTAGTTCTCTTTGGAAAATAAGTGTAAATACAAAATAATAAATAATAAGGTGAAAGTTTAGTATAGAAATAATAAAGTGATGTAATATTAAGGATAAGGGCGCAGTGGAATGACTTAATTCTTTTCAATTTTTTTTTATTATTATTATTTTCATATCTTTATTTTGTCTCAAACCATAATTTTAGAATGTTAGTTCTTAAAATAGGTATATTTTTTATTTTATTTTGAACTAATTCAATTAGTTTCTTTAATCAGTATTCATAATGTTTAAAAACATAAAACAATATACAAAACATTTGTCTAAATTAATAAAAAAAACATAAACTTTTAAAAAATAGATTTTGATTCAAAACAGTTTTAAAAATAATTAAAAATAAAAAAACATTTTTAAAAACATAATAAAAATAAATAAAATGCATAAAACAGTTTTAATAAAACATAAAAAAGTATAAAACAGATTTTTTTAGAAAACCAAAATATTTCTTAATAAAAAATGAATTTGTTAAAATAAAAAATAAAAAAAGATAAATGCTAAAAATCATAACAAACCAATTTCAAATTAGAACTACGTGATGCCTGATTTTCCTTTAGAAATACGTAGGACCAAGGTCAATCCTTGTCGGGTTCCAAAAATAAAAAAAGTAAAAATATGTCTTTATTATTATTTTGTTTGCTTATTGTTCATTCTTAGTCTGCATTTTTTTATAAATATATATTTATTCTTATTTGCTGTAATTATTATTTTTAGGGAAAAATAACATTTTGTAAAACCACACTTATTTCTATTCATTTAATTAAAGGTACCGTCTTAGGACGGGCGTTGTGGGATGCTAATACCTTCCCCACACGTAACCGACTCCCAACTCTTGAATCTGGTTCGTAGACATTTTATTTTTTTTGGTTTTTCTATAGTTTCCCCATAAAAAGTTATAGTGGCGACTCCAAATTTTCAAATTAAATATTTTTTTAAAATAAATTTAAGATCGCCTCGTCGTGATTCCGGTTGCGACAAAACTTCAATCAAACTTAGTATGTATGTCCTACAATGGACATGTAGTTGTTCTTCTGTTGGCTCTTCACCTAGTGGGAGTATATTTTCTCGAAGCCATTTTAGTTTGACTTGTGAACCAATGAGTGATTTGCCTTTCACTGGTGCAACACCCAGATAAGTGTCACGCATTTCCTCCCAATCAAACATTGTTGGGCCAACAATTGGTGGACCATCTACGTTGAGACCCAATTGAAGTGAAATGTCTTGTAATGTGATGGCACACTTGCCAGTTGGAAAGTGGAATGTGTGAGTTTCAGATTTCCACCTCTCAACCAACAAAGTTACTAAGGCGTGATCCACTTTTAAATGCCTTAGTTTTACAATTTCACCAAATCCCGCTTGCTCCAAGATTGGAATAGTTAAAGGGTGTGGCTCTACCATTAAATGACAATAAGACTCGACAACATCATCTTTGGGGTCCTACAAAATTGAAGAAATTAATATGAAAAATAAATGGATTTTGGAAAAAAATTATGTAATAAACTTACCATACTGGTAATGTATACAGACCTATGTTTTTGTTGATTCCACAACAACATATTGTTGGAGTGAAAGTTAGTTTGTAATGAAAAATAGTTCAATATTGTAGTCACAAGGAGTGTTTTCTAGAATATTGTGAATGGTGAGATTTGAAGTTAAATTTATAGATGGTCTCGATTGATTTTGGAGAATTAATGAGATATATTCAATTCAGGATGTTGATTTGTGAAGGTTAATTTATATCGTTGATGAGGGTATATTCAATCTGGAACGTCAATTTATAGGGTGGGTCTCTGTTAAAGAATCTTTGTTATATTTAGGAAATAGTGTGGGTGAATAGTGTCTCGTGATTTGTGAAAGTTCATTTTGGAGCATTGATGGGGTAGATTCAATCTGGGACATTGCTTTTGGCTTTACACTCTACTAAAGTATCTCTGCGATATTCAGACTATTGTGTGGGTGAACAGTGCCTCGTGCTTTATGTAGGTTAATTTTATACCGTTAATAAAGTTGCATTCAATCTGGAACATCAATTTATAAGGTGGGTATCTGTTAAAGAGTCTCTGCCATATTCAAGAAATAATGTGGGTGAATAGTGCCTCGTGGTTTGTGAAAGTTCATTTTGGAGTGTTGATGGGGCAGATTCAATCTAGGACATTGCTTTTGGCTTTACACTATGCTAAAGTATCTTTGTGATATTCAGACTATCATGTGGGTGAACAGTGCCTCGTGCTTTGTGTAGGTTAATTTTATACTGTTGATGAGGGTACATTTACTTTGGAACGTCAATTTATAAGGTGGGTATATGTTAAAGAATCTCTGTCATATTCAAGAAATAATGTGGGTGAATAGTGCCTCGTGGTTTGTGAAAGTTCATTTTGGAGCGTTGATCGGGCAAATTCAATCTGAGACATTGCTTTTGGCTTTACACTATGCTAAAGTATCTCTATGATATTCAAACTATCATGTGGGTGAACAGTGCCTCGTGCTTTGTGTAGGTTAATTTTATACCGTTGATGAGGGTACATTTACTCTGGAACGTCAATTTATAAGGTGGGTATATGTTAAAGAATTTCTGTCATATTCAAGAAATAATGTGGGTGAATAGTGCCTCGTGGTTTGTGAAAGTTCATTTTGGAGCGTTGATCGGGCAAATTCAATCTGAGACATTGCTTTTGGCTTTACACTATGCTAAAGTATCTCTATGATATTCAAACTATCATGTGGGTGAACAGTGCCTCGTGCTTTGTGTAGGTTAATTTTATACCATTGATGAGGGTACATTCAATCTGGAACGTCAATATATAGGTGGGTATCTGTTAAAGAATCTCTGCCATATTCAAGAAATAATGTGGGTGAATAGTGCCTCGTGGTTTGTGAAAGTTCATTTTAGAACATTGATGGGGCATATTCAATTTGGGATATTGCTTTTGGCTTTACACTCTACTAAAGTATCTCTGCAAACAGTGTTTTGTGCTTTGTGTAGGTTAATTTTATACCGTTGATGAGGGTACATTTAATCTAGAATGTGAATTTATAAGGTGGGTATCTATTAAAGAATCTCTGCCATATTCAGGAAATAATGTGGGTGAATAGTGCCTCATAGTGTTTGTTGGAATAAATCCCATGTAGTAAAAAACACGCAATAATCAGTCTTAATATAACAAGAAGTAACACAAAATATGATAAGGTTTAACAATAATTTGACACAGAAATGCAAATGGCGAAGAAGGTAACAATGAAGAACATACTGTCACTCAATCCGTAAAGAGTCATTTAATTGTTTTTCCATGCTCTCTCCCATGTGTTGGAAGTAATTTGTTCACCTAAATCATAATGTTGTTGGATGAATGTCATAAGCTCAAACCTTGCATGAGGTTCATATCTTTTTGCAGAACCAATGACACAGCGTACGTCATCATCATTTTCGATCTCGTCACAGCGATAAGAATTCCTAATGTTAGTTATATACACCAAACATCGATAACATAAATTAACAACGTATAACTTGCCATCATTTGGGACAAACAAACGTAAAATGACTTGTTCAAGAACTGATAGGGGCATGGATTCATAAACCTCGACTGAAGCACTTATTTGACTGACGAATATGGTAGAGTGAAGCTCATCAGTGATGATTTGGCCGTTGCAATGCACCAAAGCCATGATGGATGACGATGTCATTTTGTGATAATGAAAAAGATGGAGAAATTGATTGGATGTTTCGTGTAGGTATAGGTAATCATAACCTACATTTATAGTTGATAAGAAATGACTTGGCCTGTTAGAGAAAGAAAATTATATCATATTTAATATACAATTTTCAACATAGGATTCTTTGTAATTGTACAAATGGGGATGGGTAGGTGGCATAGGTTTGCATTGGATTCCTTAGTACGAAATGATATTTATACATGAACCCATACGATTCCCAAGACCCATTTGTGTCTTTAGAAGACCACTTGATTACTTTAATTCAACGTGTACTCATACTTAGCAGCTTACTTCCTAGGCTTGGAAGAGGCCCATTCGTAGGGAGACATGATTGGAAGGTTTGCCTTTCCTGTAGTTTTTTTATTTATGAAATGAGCAAAACCTGTTTTGAGACCAAATTGTACTCTTAAGATGTTCAAATTATGTCTCCAAATACCCCTTAATTACTTAAATTCGATGTGTACTAATACTTAGTAGCTTACTTCTTGGGTTTGAAAGAGGCCCATTCGTAGGGAGACATGTTATTTTATAAAATTATTTTGAAATATAGATGACTTCCTTATTTTTACAAACACTTATTTAAGTACACATTATACTTTGAAATGTTATTAAGTTGCATTTATTTTACTCATTGTCAACTTAAAGGTTGAACATATTTGTAACTTCATTAAGAAAAGTATTAGGGGTATAATATGGAGTGAAAGTAAGAAAAGAGATAGAATGTTGCATTCCAAGTGCAAGTAAGGAAAGGGATATAATTTTACATTTAAAGTGCAAGTAAGGAAATGGATAAAATGTTGCATTCAGAGTGGAAGTAAGGAAAATGATACAATGTTGCATTTGAAGTGCAAGTAAGGAAAGAAATATAATTTTGCATCTAGAGTAGAAGTAAGGAAAGGAATATAATTTTATATATTATTCACTATACTCAGATAATTTATCAACATTGCTTCGATGGGACTACACCATGTGACGAATTTAATCATGAAGGTTGCTTTGCAGTAAGGAAAGGAATATAATTTTATATATTATTCACCATACTCAGATAATTTATCAACATTGCTTCGATGGGCCTACACCATGTGACAAATTTAATCATGAAGGTTGCTTTACAGACGTGTCAGCCTTTAACCCTGACCACTAACACGTGTGGAGGAGTTATCAACATCAGCATGCAACTTCTGATGACATGAACAGTGTTTGGATGAGACATTACCATGTCATGAGTTTAATGCTTAGGCATTACAAGAAAAAGTTAAATTACCGACGGAATTTTATCGACAGAATTTTATCCGTCGATAAAATATCATTATCGATGATTTTATCGACGGATATCATCCATCGCTAAATTTATTGACAGATTTACCGACGAATTTACCCTAAATCCGTCAGTAGTTACTGACAGACTCAGAAATATATTGATAATTACCAACGGACTCAGAAATATGTCGGTAATTACCGATGACTCAAAAATATATCAGTAAATTTATATACAATTAATTTATCGGCGGATTTTGGGTTTTTTCGATGGATTTGTCTCGTCGATAATTTTGTTTTTTTGTAGTGAGGGTTGCTCTGCAGAAATGCCAAGTTTGATCCCGCCTCACACAACTTCAATTATAAATACAAGCCATGTGTCATTATTTTTTACATACCAAAAACTTCATAAATATTGGTTTCCATATTTGTATCTTTCGTCTATAATTAAACCCAATTTCTTCTTTTCATTTCTCCATCTTTCTTGTTGTATTACACACCTAATATTCTATTTCTTGTAAGCAAATGACTTCCATATATATAATTGTTCACTACGATGGATCAATGAACGAGTGTCCCATTGAAGGAGTGACATTCACTTCTAGGGCACCAAAAGAAGTTGCCCTCAAAAGGGGCATCACCCTAAAAAGGATGAAAGAAGTTATCCTCAGAAAACTGCATAGGGAAGCATAAGAAAGGGTTGCGACAATGCACTTTCGTTATCCCACAAGACTCGGTGGAGGGGTAAGTCATTACACCACCATTGAGATGACTGAGGATGATGACGTTGAGGCGTTGTTCGACATTTATGACTCCATTGAACTACAAACTGGACCCGAACTGTATGTCACATTCCAAAGGTTTGCTTCTTCCTCAACACAATCTAAACCCACATCTTTACCATCTTTTCATTATGAACAATCACAAGCTCCATCCTCGTATGACCACCAATCACAATTGTTGTCCCACCAGACACCACACCCTCCAACGACCTCAACGAACCCACCTGTCAACATCTTGGGGACTGGGAAGACCAGATCCAATCATAACCGAACTACTAAGTGGTCTATATGTCAATCTAGATGAACACCAAAACCAACAACACCTTGAAGAACCACCACAAGAGCATCAGGTTGTTGGTCTTCCTGATGAAGTTTTTGATCCTTTTAGTGAGGATGAAGATGACATCCTTGCAGCTGTAGATGATGATGAGACAGAAGATTTGCACGTACAACAGGCAAACAATGAACCACATGAACATAACTCAACTTATGTCCCACCTGAGCACTTTCTACACTTTCCAGTTGAACCAGTTGTATATGACCCAAAATTTGGCCATGCCTTTGATCGTGACACGGTAGTCTATCCTCCAGGGACACTTTTTGTAGGACAACAGTTCAATTCAAAGGAACAAACTCAAGATGCCATCAATAGTTTCCATATTGTCAACCATTGCACATACAAGGTAGCATATTCAAGGCTTATAGTGCAATGTGTTCATAATGATTGTGCATGAAGATGTCGAGCAATTTTACGCGCCAAGAATCAACACTGGGAAATTATGAAGTTGGAAGGTGTTCACACCTGTGTGTCCCCTATGATCTCACAAGACCACAATAAGCTGGGTTCTCGAATGATTGCACAGAGCATTCACGAAATCATCCAATCCGACCCTTCCACACCAGTATCTACCATAATAGCTCACATGAAGTCAATCTTGGGATATACAGTGTCCTATAGGAAGGCATGGCTAGGAAAACAGTTAGCCGTAGAAAAGGTATATGGCAATTGCGAAGAGTCGTACCAAAAATTGCCATCACTTCTAAATACAATGCAACTTTATGTTCTTGGGTTTATTTGGAAAATGAAGACTCAACCCGCATACGAAGGTAACTAGTTGGATGTATACCACATCATATTTAAGAGGGTATTCTCGACATTCAAACCATGCATTGACAATTTTAAATTTTACAAGCCAGTGGTCCAAGTTGATGGAACTTTCTTGTATGGGAAATATAGAGGGACACTATTAGTTGCAGTTGCGCAAGATGGCCGCAATAACATATTATCAATTGCCTTTGCCATTGCAGAGGGTGAAACAGCTGAGGCTTGGTTCTTTTTCTTATGGAACCTACGAAGATATGTCACTTCGCAAGAGGGCATCTATCTTATTTCTGATCGCCACGAATCAATAAAGAGTGCATACTCTAGAGAAGATAGTGGTTGGAACAACAATAATTCTATGCATGTTTACTGCATTTGACACATAACACAAAACTTCATGAGACGATTTAGAAATACAACACGCAATAAGGATATTGTCAACATGGGTTTGTGTACTTATCTATTAACTCAAACAACTCTTTCAATTTTTTCTATTTGTTTTTGTCAATTTTATTAACTAACTCAATTTGGAACAAATAATTACAGCATATGGAATGACAGAGCCACGCTTTTTTTACTACTACAATATAGCTAGAGAGGAAAATCCCGAGGCTGCTCAATAGTTAGATGATATCCTGAGAGAGAAGTGGACTCTTGCATGGGACAACGGTCAGTGATGGGGACATATGACAACCAATCTAGCTGAGTCAATTAACTCTGTCTTGAAGAAAACAAGAAACCTTCCAATCTCTTCAATGGTGATGGCAACATACACCCGCTGCAACAAATTCTTCATATAAAGAAGTAGACAAGTGGAAGTCATGATGACTGCCGGACATGTATACTCTGAAGTTGCAGCAAAAGCATTGGAGGATGCACAATCAAAGGCGAACATTCATACAGTCCTTACGTTTGATAGAAGGAGCACTAGATTTTTGATAGAAGAGAGACAAAATCCAAGAGAAGTATGACCACCAGGTCGATTTGCAGTTCACTTGGACGAATTGTGGTGTGACTGTGGGAAATTTCAAAAACTACATCTACCATGCTCCCATGTGCTTGCTGCATGCAAATATGCACACCACGATTTTGATATGTATATCTCACCTGTGTACACCTTAGAACAAGTCTCTCATGTCTACGAAGGCTTATTTGGTGAACTCAAAAATGAAGACTACTGGCCTGCTTACACTGGTCAAATATTATGTCCAAGTCCAGTCATGAAAAGAACATCAAAAGGAAGGCCTAAGTCAAGTCGCATAAGGACTGAAATGGACATGAGGGAACAACATGGCCGATCCAAAAAATGTTCATATTATCAAACACTAGGACATACAAAAAGAACATGTCCCAACATTATTGGAGCATCCGGTTCTCACCATTGATTATGTTTCATTTAACATAATGTATTCCATGTATAATTAACTAAAGTATTTAATGAATATGTGTTTCTCATTTATTTTCCTCTTTATGTTCAACATATACTACATAATTTCAATAAATAACAATAATTTTTAAGTATTCAACATAACAACATTTAATAACAATTCACAAAATTGGTAATGCTACGCAAACAACACAACCATCCATTACTCAAATAAATTGTAGAAAAATTAATACACAAAAGTTGAACATGTCTCTATAATATATTCTCAATTAAGTCACATTGGTCAATAATTACTCCCCTATAATTATTTTTTCTCTAGCCACACTAAACAATAATGTACATCGTCACATCACTTTTTCATAATTGCTTTTCCTAAAGCCACACACCATAATAATATGTATTATAACATCACTCCTCCATAATTATTTGTCCTCTAACCACATTGCACAATAATGTACATCGTCACATCACTCATCTATAATTACTTTTCCTCAAGCCACACGGGATAATAATGTAAATTATGACATCACTCCTCTATAATTGTTTTTCCTTGGCCACACAGTACAATAATATACATTGGCACATCACTTCTCCATAATTGGTTTTCTAGAACCCACTTAGGAAAATAATGTGTATTATCACATCACTTATTTATAATTATTTTTTCTTAGGCCACATAGTACAATAATGTACATCGTCACATCACTTCTCCATTATTGTCTTTCATTTGGCCACACCAGACAATAATGTACATCATCACATCACTCCTCCATAATTGCTTTTTATGAAGCCACACAAGTCCTCCATAATTGCTTTTCCTGAAGCGACACAGGACAATAGTGTCAATTATAACATCACTCCTCCATAATTGTGTTTTCTGCATCACTCCTCCATTGTTTCTTTTCCTCACAACACACTTCTCAAAAATAGATTCCATACATTAGGATTATCATCAACACCAATGTACCAGCATGTTCTCTTTTAATATGGATATGACAACACGTAAAAAGTCCATCATCTTTTACACAATTCATTTCACACGTCATAAACAACCATTGTTATTTGTATCTCCATCATTATCCAACTATAAATTCAACCTCCCACCCCTACAGCACTTGCAAAACATTCTTCCTTCTTTCTAAAACTTTTGCTTTTATCTTCAAATGGACCATCTCTGTATAACAGACACTAAAAAAGTTTACAATTCTAATCTTGTTGTTGTCTTTGCAAATGGTCAGATAATAGAAAGTTATCCACTTTGAATGTCCATCTCCTAAATTTATCCCCATCCGTTACAACTGTAGCTTCTCCCATTTAGAGGAGAAAGTTTGTGGTGCTTTGGGACTACAAGATCAGGCAACATTGACGAAGTTGTACTATCGCCAACCTCAACTAACCACACAAGGGCAAATTAGGTATGATGTTGTTCAGATACTAACTAATGAAAATGTTTCTGAATTGTTAAGTTGGAAATCTCAATTTCCATTTTTTACAATGATTGAACTATATGCCAAGCTAACAAGATCTACAGAGGAAATTTTAAGCCTTTTGAAGACACTCATTGCATCCAACTCTTCTGTAAATCAAGACCCAATCAATTCAACTGAAGCAATAATCTACTATGGAGGAGTTGTGCAACGGGCCACCATAATAGAGAGTCCAAATGGTTACGGTGTAACCTACACATGTCTCAACCGTAAAAGAATGTCAATCCCACATAACTGCTCTTTTAATCAGCTATTTCACAACATATCAGAAATATTAGCATGTGGAGACCAAAAACAAGTTACAGAAATAACTACCATCGTCCAACTAGAGTTTGTAATTGAAAACTTGTACATGATACAATACAAATACAAAATGATGCCAACGTCCAACAAATGATTAACCGTTAGAAAAGTACTCAACTTCTTAACCCAAGTGTGCAATGTGAAGATTCAACTACAAGAATTGAACTGTTTGTCCAAACCAAAAATTTAGGTAGTGCAACACCAAGAATTAGTTCAAGACTTAGATGATAGCACCTACATTCGGCAAAACAACATCAACACTTTCTTAAATTATTAGTGCTTTCATTATTGTCATGTTTATGTTGCATATGAATCTTATGTATTGTCTTTCATTCACCTTTAACTAATATATAAATTACACTTTAATTAGCCATAAATAAATATTTCATTTCTATTTATATTTTTATATATAAATTAATAACCAAATATTATTACATAATATTTCTCATTAAACTTATATTCATACCCATTTTTATTTATATCAATCTTTCATTTTAATTATTATTTATTTTTTAATTTCACATTTTGGAAATTATCATTTACACACTTATTTTTTTCATTAAACCAAATGATATACCTATTCATTTATTTTCTTTATCATTACATATAAATTAACTTTTATTTCAAATTTTCCAACCTTTTAATTAACATTTATTTATAGAAAATACGCAACAATTTTATTTCATTTTTGTTATTACAGATATTTTTTTAACAAACTTAAAATACAAAATTTAATTCTAATGCCAATATTAAAATTTATTATAATTTTTCTTCCTTTTTTAATTTTAATATAAAATATAGTTACAAAATTATTGTAATTTGTTCTCATTATAATTAATTGCTTCAAAATATCTATAAATAGGTATTTTCCTCTTTATATGTTTATTATCACAACTTTATTTTCATATAAATTTAATTAAAGTAAATGATTTTTTACTTATATATGTTTTAATTAATCTCCTTCTCTCATATAAATTAAAAATAAATCCTCCCAAATTTTAATTGTATTTTTAATCAAGTTTTTACTAAAAAGAAAATATTTTTATTTATTTTCAAATTTATAAATTACACTACCTAGATTTTTATTTAACATTTTCAACTTCATTTTCCAAAATCATTTCAAGTTTTTAATTTACCATCATTAATAAACATCCACAAAATTTAATATTTTCTTTTATCTTTAAATCAAATTACATTTAACTTAGATAGTTTAATTCTTTTTTCTCTCACAAATTACATTTAATTAAATTTTTTAAAACATCTATAAATAAACTTTTTCATATAAATTTAATGAAAATAAATGATTTTTTTCTTACATACTTTTTTATTTATCTCCTTCTTTCATATAAATAAAAAATAAAAAATAAATCCTTTCAAATGTTAATTGTATTTTCATTTATGTTTTTACTAAATTTTTTTACCTATTTTTAAATCTATAAATTACACTGCCTAATTTTTTTTTAACATTTCCAACTTCATTTCAAATTTTAAATTTATTAATAAGAATAACCATTCACAAAATTTTAATATTTTTATTATCTTTAAATCAAATTAAATATTTAGATAGTTTAATTTTTTATCTCACAACTAATTTTAAATTTATTCTCATCATTTTTAATTAAATTTTTTAAAATATTATTTATATAGTCAAAATTTGATTTTTAAAAAATTAATTTCTCATATTCTACAATAAATATTTACAATATTTTTATATATTTTCAGATCTTTCAAATAAAAAAGTCACACACAAATTAAAATTTTTTATACTTAAAAAAAAAATATATATAAAACTTAAAAGAAAAAAAAACCATTTCAGAATTCGATTTCTAGTAACTCGAATTCTGATTGGGTATAAACTTCAAAATTGCAAAACTTGAATTGAGGATTCTGCTTCCGGGAAACAAAATCTTGGCTATGCACAGTGAATGATGTTAGTTTGAAAAATAAAGTTGAATAGGTGTTATTTGAGGAATAATTTTTTAAAACAGTATTATTGCGGTAAAAATTTCTCAAAGAGTCATGGAGCTCTCTTTCAAGTTCTAACTCTCTAATGCCAACATTCTCTTAAGTTCTCTACAATTCTTAGACTTATTCAAGCTCTATTATCTTTATCTCTTCTTCCAAAGCTTTAATTTGTCTTTTAGTTTTGATTCCTTCCACTTGCTTGTTTATTTTCTCTTCTTATCTCTTCTAGTCATACTTCTTTTTATTCCTTTATCTTGTTCCACAAGAGCCTCATTTATTAAGAATAATGGTATAAACAACTAACAGGTACATGCATGTAAAAGGTGTGACAGATAGAGGACAAGATGACTTTTATAGAATAATCCAACATATTTATGAATTGGAATATCTTGGAATGAGTATGAAGATTTCTCGTTTTTATTGTTAACGAGTACGAAGATGTTGACACGAGAGTTCATTCGCAATATAACATTATAGAAATCAAAATGAGTGGAAGACATATTCCTTATTATGCATTAATCTTTCCACAAAAAAGTAAAAGATGTTTATTTTATCTCTTATCCAAAGATATATGTCAATCATGACAAAATCCCAAGGTCATGTGAAGTGGACAATACATAACGTTGATTGTCATACCAAGTTGATAAAAAACCTAATGTCTTACCAGTTACAAGAATTGAACTAGTAAAAGACTTAATTGACACCTTTGTTCTTGAAAACTTGATGATGATGCTATTGAAAGACGGTGCGAAGATTTGGACCACTCAAACGAAGATGATGAAGAACATGACTATAATAACAAAGAGGATTCATGTATCAAAAACTCTGAGGACTAATTTATATTATTCTGAGTATATTATGTTACGACCAACATATCATGATTACAAAGTCGAATTGATCATACATGAACTTCTTTTAGGAGAAATAGTTAGGAGTAGAGGTAGAGATGATTTTATCATCATATGCGGTCATCTTGTAATAGAGTTTGGAAACACCCCTTATTCGAATCCTTTTCACCAGGTTCTACTGGTAATGTTAGTGGTCATCAGAGCCTATCTCATTCCTCACTTGCTCTTTGCGTTCTACCCATTTAATTTCTCATATTATTGTTGGGGAATATGTTGTATAACATCTTAGCTTTATTCGCTCACTGTCTAGATAATCACTCCATTATATATCTATGGTAATCACCTCAACCCATCACTACTCCACTACTTCATCTCACCCTTGCTCACCGGTCCAATCTTCTTCTATTTCGACAATCCACCACACTTAAGTTGCATCAATATAACCCAACTCTGCTTCCTCAGTCCAAATCACTCCCACTCCATTAGTTCAGATGTATGCTAATTTGACATTGCACACCACTTGGACTCCTCCTCCTGTATAGTCCACCATTGCTTCCTCAGTCTAGATCATCCCTATTTTCTCAATCCAGACTAACTCAACTTCCCTAGTTAAGCTCATATATGATGTTATCCCTATTACTTTTTTTTACCTCTATCTTCAAAATGAGAAAGTTTGACGTGATGTTAGAGACAGATGATTACATGATTAGTGGATAAAGGATAACCTTCCTATATTATTTATATTTTTTCATTATCCAAATTTAATGCTTAACATTTTGGTTTGTAATCATGCTATTAAAGCAATTATTATCTATATTTATACTCATACATGTAAATAGTGATGATTTTGAATAATACTTACCAAAACAGATTCATTTTTCAAAATATTAGATAAGAAGAGTTCACCATGCTTAATACATAGAAACCATTATTTTAAAAAGCTGATAAAAAGTTAATATTTTCTTAACTTCTTTCAAAATATTTCCCTTTCTTAAAATTTATTTTAAATCATTAATACAATTATTTCAAAATATTTCCCTTTCTTAAAATTTACTTTAAATCATTAATACAATTAAATCAAATGGTCTTATTCCGTTCAAAGTAAAATTTTTACTACACGCACTATGTTAACACTCTAATCACGCTGAGAAATATAATTTGAATTGAGGTGAGAAAAAAGAAATAATAATTTTTTATTTCTCATATTTGTAATGACTATTATTCAAATTATAATTCAGAACAATATAACATGAAGTCCAGAGACTAAAATTTACCGGGTAATCATTGAGTGTGAGGTGGGTTACATGCTCATTTTAGTTTCAATAATTTGCCAACTATGAAATTGAATTCCTGACTAATTTCCCTGAAAAAGGAAGAAAATTGGAAACCACGGAAGAAGCGAGAGACTCATAGGTTGATGCCAAACCTTCCTTTTAGCTACACCTTTTAGTGTATTTTAATCACTGACGATTTCAATTGAAAAAAATTGGCTAACATCTACCACAATAATAATTCCATCAAGATTAATTGAGAACATTATAAAAAAACATCAATTAAAATACAATTTTAGCAATATTAAATAGAAATAAGTGATATCAATATTATTTACCAAACTTTAACTTACACAAGTTTGAAAAAAAGAAAACACCTTTTAACATCGATAAAAAAGTTCAAACAGGTATCAATAAAAAAACTAACTAAAACCTATAGTATATATATGTCAATTTTAATAAAAGAACCATGTTTAACGTCAACAAATAAACAGCGGTGATGCTTGAAAAAAACCTTAACTATTTTTATCAACACTAAACGCTAAAGGCAAAGAAAGAATAAAAGAAGAAATACATAAATTTAACAAAGGAAAAAAATAGAAATACCTTCAAATTCTCATTTTTTAGACGAAATATTTATCAAAAAAAAAAAAAATCAAATCCTTCTCATAAAATCTTAGAGTTTTACCTTTTTAAAAAATTATTTATCCAAGCAACATCTTTTATTTAATAGTTTTAAATTCTTTATAAAAATAAATTTCCGTTTAAAAATTCATCAAAATACTATATCTAAGATAATCATTAAAAATTTGGTGAAAGACGAGGAATAGGGTAAAGCTGCAGAGATGGACAAGTGGAGAATGAATTCCTATCGTTGGCAGTAGAGTAGCTCTGGTTCAGCTGTTAACTTGTCGGAACTGCACCTAAGCAGTCAGCTAAACATTTCCTCAAATATGGAGATGGGGGGAATAAAGAACTGGTCAAAGCCGCTGACAACTCTAAAGAATCAAAACATTGAAAGAAAACATGTACAACAAAATTTTACATTAAGTAAACGAGATCTGCCATAATTATTTGGAGACATGTTTTAAACCAAAGTGCTAATATTTTGGCTTGATCATTCCCTTCAATGATAGACTATTCTTGATTTTATTCCTAGTACCATTTCTCTATCCATCATATCTGACCCCGCCTCTGTATCCCCAATAAGATCATTTCACTTCCATATCTAAAACAGCCAACCAAAAATTAATTTATGTCGGCAATGAGATCTGTTATGTGGTCAAACAATTCCTTCGTAGTCAAACTAATTGATGAAATTTCGAAGTAGCATTGACCACAATATATTGCAAAGCACAGGACTTTACAGGCGTTGAAACCCCTAGATGCCTGCCAATTTTATAGAACTACTTCCACATCTCTGTATTCATTGATAACCACAATAAAAGCTACATGAGAGAATCAACCCAACAGGGGGGAAGAACTTTTTCAACAAAAAGGTTCCACCATCTCTTTTCCTATTCAATCATCGTCATGAGTTGCAGCTACGCCAGAATTAAAGTATCTCACAAAACATTACAGAAATGAAAACATTATACCTTTTATCCTTAAAAGCTGTTTGTTCACCACTATCATTAAGGGGCAGAAAATCTAAATGGATGGCGGTGTCTATACAGCCTATTCATAAAACAAGTTACATATCCTCCTACTCAACAAACTGATATGAGTAATTTTACCTCTTCAATAAAACTAGGCTCAGAAACGAGACAAATAAATTGATCCTCAAATAAAGACAGTCAACTAAATGGAAATAACATACAATATACCTAACCTGATTACTAGCTAAATAATTGCTAGTATTCCATGCCTTATTTAGGACGAAGATTCAACCATTTTGTTCACATCCTCCAAAAGCCCCTTCATCTCACTCTCTAATTTTGTCTTGAAATCAGATGATTTAGCATCCGATGCTTCTAGAATTGAGGTGAGACCCTGTAGTTTCTGCTTTATGTAGTTTAATCTGGATGCTTCACTACCTGGTGACAGTGAAGTAGATGGCTTGGCCGGAGTCTTGTCTTTCTTCTTCGTTGAAGAAGCTTTGGACTTGGATTTTTCAGACTTGGAACCAGAAGAAAGATACTGGAGTCTGAAAGCGGCTTTGGAAGAGCCGAAGGGGTTCATGTTCTGTGAATCGCTTAAGGCCCTTTCAGCATCAGAGGCTTTCAGGAAGAACACTTGAGCAGCATAACCACTAGAAAACACAGCCGTTTCTGATTCATTCAGAGCACCAAACTTACTATACAGAGTGATAAGATCCGATTTTGAAGGCAGAGAGGACCCTGGCTCAAATGAGGCAAAAAGGGTAGCACCTGAAGCATTTTTTTCAGTCCCCTTCTTGCGAGCCTTAGGTGTAGCAGATTGCTTCTCTTTAGGCAAACCTGAAGTTGTCTCATTCTTTCTTCTTCTTTTCTTTGGTTCTGAATCTTTGTGAGCTGATATATGATCAGATTGTATTTGATCTTTCCCCAGCATCCCGACATCAGATTCTGGCTTCTTTCTCTTCTTTCCAGGTTTAAGCTTCTTGTATACTTTGTAGTGGGATCCTTGGTGAAATATGGAGTTTCTGTAGACAAAAATAAAATCCACAACTCTTTCAAGGGAATTGGTATCCGTAGGAGTTTGTGGATTAATAGCTGCACAACGAACTTCACGCAGTACTTCCCCCAATGGAACCTGGATTTTTGTGGTATCAATAGTCTTGTTCTCATCATATTTTGATGTTTGGTAATTTGAGCTATCGGGAAGGTCATGTTCTATTGCAAGTTCCTTAGAAAATTTCTCCTGAAATGGCTCATCATTCAACTTCCAAGGTACAGGGGACTCGAGAAGTTTGTCAGAGGCTCCGGTCATTGGCTCTGATACCTGATCTTTGCCAGAAATTTTAGGAGATTCTATTTCTATCTCTCCTTTCCTCTGGTCTCTGGTAGGAATAGTGAAAGGAGGGGACAAGTACTTGCTTTTCTTCCTTTCTCTTGACAGAGAACCCTTCTCAGTGTTTCCTTTGGCCTTCCCTTCTTGATCAGTTTCCTTTTTGCTCGCACTACTAGCTTTCTTCTTTTTCAACTGGCTCTTTTTCAACTGGGCCAATGCTCCATTGTCACTGTTCTCCTTGCCCGAGCTATAACCATCATTTTGGGCACCTGCCATATTTCTATCAGTATTTGGGAACAACTCTTTTCTCTTCAGCATAGGGTTAGATACCATTTTATCCTCACTGCCTTTCCTCTTCTTTCTAACAGTCACTTTTTCTGTTGCATTTCCCTCCTTCTTGACACTGACATCTTTATCCTCCCCCATAATTTCAGCAATGCTTTTCTGCTTAATCTTATGATTCAACCTATTTCCTGAAATCCCATGTGAAGGATTCAATCCACCAGATTTTGGGCTCACTGGTATGGTAGAGTAGTCCTCTTCAAATGGCCCATGGACAGGTACTTCGACTGCACCCTCACTGCCGCCTACATTTTTATCCTTTACACTATCTTCAAGTCCAGGCACGGGCTGGGGTGTCTCATACGTAGGTAATCTATAACCTCCTCTTGATAGATAAAAGGCTGAAAGCCTAGCCTTCAATATTTCCAGCTCCAGAACATTAGCAATGGAAATAATTTCTGCAATTTGTTTCACTCGAGAAAGTAATTCTGCTGGATCAATGAGAACATCGGAAAGTTTCTCTGTACCATTTTCAGGTATAAGAATTCTCTCCTTGACACCAGAATTGCCTGCCCGTGGCCGAGTAAATTCAGTTTCTTTCACAGCACACGAAGAACTCATCTTCAAGTCCAAAAGCCTTCCAACCTCATTTACAGCTTCCTGTACAGCATTGATAAAAGCCCGGGAGGCACTCTGCTTCACCATATCCTCAAAGTTCTCCTCAAACGGCTTCAATTGAGAAGGATGGCACCAAGCAAAGGTTCCATCTCCAAAATATGCCACAAGAAGTCTATTCTTTTGTCTCAGCTTCAAAGCAAAATCAGAAGCATCAGAAGGGTCATAAATCCTGCCAGGCCACCAGGGATGACTCTTAACTTTCCCCCAAACAAAATCTCCAACAGAAAATCCCCCACTTCCTTCACCACCCAAATCTTCCATTTCCACATCCTTGTTTTCACTTGTATCAGCAATTGGAACATCTACAGACGCAGTTTTCCCATTTTGATCATCTTCACTCTCAACAATTTTGGTCGGATCTCTTCCTCCTTCAATTCCAACCTCAAAAGAACCACCCTCAGTGTTCAACTTCCCAATATTATCACTCTCACCACCATGAGAAAACATCAAGTTCCTACCACTCTCTCTCATTTTCAACAAAGAGGAGACCCCATTCATCTCGGAATCAGCCAAACCTTGACAGTCATCCTCCCTTTCCCTCCCCACAAAACCCATCTCATCCGGAAATTTGGTCTCGGAGACCCTGTCCTTCACCACTTCAACACCCCCGCCATCTCCCAAACCTTGATTTCCATGGCCAGTGAAACCAGCCCCGTTTTCTGAAGCTCCACTTTTCAAAGCACACAGAGCTTCCCTGAGCTCGTTCTTTTCGTTCTCTGGAGAAGGCGATGAGCACCCCGATGGTTCCTTTGATTGAGTCTCCACCGTACCCATCAAACAAGACTCGTTTCTCAAAAATCAACCTAGACTGAAAGTAAAAGCAAGAAAATCAACTCATCCTAGGGTTTTGTTTAGGTTCCATGAATACAACTAAGTATAAAGAGGGAGAAAAAAATAATCAGAATATGGGGATCTAAAATATTACCAATAATTAAAAAAATTCATACTGATATAATAAAAAATTTATATGTGACAAAAGGAATCAATTTATCAAAATGAACACAATAATAAACGAGAAAACGATGCAACAACACCTGTGAGAACCAGGAAAACTAGAGCTCGAGATAAGCTTACTTTGTGTGCGAAGCAACCCTCAAATCAAAAAAACCATTGACCCGAGAATCTGATCAGATTGACATGCAAGAACGAAACTTGATTTTAGGACAACACATAAATATTAACTTTTATTTTATATTTTTTTTTGTATTATTATATTATTAATCTTAGTAGAAACTGAAGATGCAATCACAGTCAGAGTCACGGAGAGGGAGATAGAGAGCAAATTCTCAACCGTTGATTTGCATGATAATAGATCTTCTTATTTATCATGATTTTTGTTATTACAGCTAAGTTTGTCAGGCGGTGGAAAGTGAGATTGACTTTACGATATTTTACATTTTGATGTTATTAAGGGACAACAACCACTTGCTCCAGTAAGAGATAATTCCTAGTCACTCTTTTTCATCCCATATTTATCTGTTTTCTTTCAAATATTTAATATTTATTTTAAATTAATTATTTTTTTTAGAATGAATAAAAAATATAAAAAACTTATATTGGCTTGAATTTAACAACATGAACTGCTGCATACCAGTAGATCCAAGCTTGAATAAAATAAATTGTTTGGAAAAGAAAACATTCTAGAAACGAAGTTAGTTAGATTGACACGTGTGTTTTGTATGTTTTCAGATAATAAATTCTATGATACCTTTGTGTGATGAGTTAAAAAATAATAAATTTATTTAATTTTAAATTCTTTTATTTACACTAACTATTCTCAACTTTTCAATTTAGATAAATAAAACATATAACAATCAGACTTAGATTAAAATCATATAAAATAATAAATCTATGTATAATATTTATACTTATAAGAAAACATTTTTATATTAATTTTGAAAAAAAATTATTTTCAAACTTTATCATGAAAAAGTAAACTTATATATTTTAGATTTTATTGCACAATTTTGAACAATTACAGAAAGATAAACTTTATAAATTTTGAAATAATTGTCTTTTCAAACTTTAAACATGTTGATTAAACATAAAAATATAAAGAAAATTAGCTAAAATAAACTATACTATAAATTTGAACCTAGATCTAAATGATAGTACATGAATGAGTTTAACAAAATCTACCATGTTGAACAAAAAGTGTACACAAAAGGATTAGATAAACTATTATTTCTAATTAAACATAACTTAAAATATATTTAAATAAGTGTAAATGAGATTGGTAAACACAGACACAATAAAGTGTAATTTTATCTATTATATATATATATATATATATATATATATATATTTATATTTATCCTTTAATGAGGTTATGTTAATTTGGGATTATGTAGATTTATAATTGTAAGGGTCATCTTGCAGGTGCTAATACACGAGTTTTCAGGAAGTAGAGAGTCAACTGTCTTTGTATGTGAGTCAGTATATGTATGATATGAGTTATTGTAGAGATGTGATAATGACAATGTGATGTATCAGATGAATCATGAAAGTATGATGTTTGTAGTTTGGTTGAAATAGGAATTTAATTTGTGAATATACATCTTTGTAAACTCTCTAGCTCACCCTTACTTTTGTGTGGTGTTCGTTTTGTTTTTAAATTTGCGATGATCTGTGTGTAACACGTGAACAAATGATTTGATAAGTGGTGTGACTCCTCAGTGAGCTGATGAAGAAGTTTAATTTTATTTTATTTTATTATTTTGTGATTTTATGAAGATATTTTTATTAAATATTATGTGGAGAATTAAATTTTAAAATATATGATGAATGTATGGATATTTATATTTAGGTCTATTATATCATTTCTATGCAATAAAGTTCTTATATATGAAAAATATGGGATGTTACATTTGGTATCAGAACAGTTTGTCCTTAGGATGACCTGAGGGTAGTGGGTTTATTGTGTTTCTTTTGCATGTATATTTTATTTAAATTCAGTTTCGAGAAGTAGGCAAAATGTTTCTAGTTGTATGTTTGGCATTGCAATCTTTAAAATTCTGGTTGTATTTGAGTTAAGATGCTTGTTGTGAATGAAGATGAAAGTATTAAGAAAGAAAAATAATCTTGATAAAGTGATGAGAGTGCACAATCATAACTAGATTAATATGGATTTCTATCTTAATTCTACACGTTTAGAGTATATTTAAAAGTCATGTTTTGAATGATAAATTGTATTTCGTGTGTAAATTGATGTTAGACATTATGGATATTATTGTAAGAAGTTTTCTTATATTAAATGTTTTAGTGGATCTAGAATGCTAGATATAGAGTATTATGTGGAAATAAAAATAATGAATGGTATAATATCTGTCATGTGCTTTGTCTCAATTTTTGTTGTTTGGGTAGAATTTTTTCTTTCATCTTCATTCTGTAGGAAATAAAAGGAAACATTGGAACTACATCTTGCTTTATGGTTTTATGTAATGTGATTGTTTATGAAGTAACAATTTGATTTATGTGCAAATGTATAATTATTCATATTATTTAGATGAGTCTTTAAATACCACAGTCTCTTGTATTATTGAACATAATTAGACCTAATATGCTCTAAATATATACAAAAGACATAATGTCTTCGATTAGCAAATTTTTCTTCTTCTTTGTTTTGAAAATCTTGTCAATTAATATATGTCAAATAGTACTTTTAATGCACTACAAGGTATTTCACCTTCAGATTTTCTATTATTTTAACTTCAAAATCTTTTCTAGATCAAAATCTATGTTGTCATGTATTTATTCTAAATCCTATTTAATCAGAATTCTTCTGTGCATAGATCATTTATATTATTTATTCCATCCTATCTCTCATTTGTTGTGAAATCTAGAACAAACTTTTTTATTATGCTTAGTTTGTTAGTTTTAGTGGCATTTTTGTTGTTGTCAATTTATATTAAGGTAATTTTATTTTATTTTTATACATGATTCCTTTCTATAATTGTTTATTAGCTAATTGAAATCTTGATACAAATAAAATTATCCCGTTTATATTTAATTTTAGTTGTTTCATATTGTTTGAGAATAAAAACTATTACATAGAAGTTTAGCATCATTATTTTGCTTGATAATAAGGCCAAGCTTTGTTCATGACTTGATCTTGATTTTTTTTTTAAAAAAAGTTTGCAATATTTTTCACACATTTGGGCTATGAAACGATTCTTGATTATTGGAGCTTAATATTTGTTTTAGTTCCTTTGGCAATACATATTTTGTACCCAATTTTTTTTTATAAGAATAGTCTTCTACAACACATATGAACATTTGTCAAATATTAAGATTATGTTGTTTATTTCTTTTCTATTCTTTCTTGACTTGTCTTAGTGTTTCATTGTGATTTTATGGTTATCTCCTGTTTTAAACATGTGAGAGACCATGGGTTTGTACTTGATGGTTCATTTTTAGTTACTGTTTTTCATTTTTTTAGTCTTAATTGATAAAATCCTATAATAACAAGGAAGTGGGTTATTCTTGAACATTGAGTAATTCAATCAATTTTTTCACTATCGATTTGCATGTTATGCTAATATGCAATGTTTCATGCTTAAAATTTTGTTCAATGTTCATTATCATACTTGATTTATAATGGTAATTATCTCTATTTGAATTCAAGATGAGACTTTACTGATATTTGTATTTATGAATCATTAAAAGTTGTGATGTTGTATCTTTCCTCATTTTCTCTCTGCTTTATAGAAGATACAAATATATTTTTGGAGTCTAGCTAGTTAGAAGCTCTGCATGCTTTGGTAGTATATACTATTATATATGATTGATTATTTACATTAGAAATGTGATCCCTGCCCTTTGTTTGGTTAGTATTAGAATGATAGGATAGGAATATCAAATTTCCACTACTTGTAAATTTGCTTTTTTAAGTTTTATCTCGTAAATTGTCTTGATGTTCTTGTATCCTCATCAATATATGTTTTATCAATTTACTCGTGTGTTTTCCACTTTCTTGTTTTATTTGTTCTATATGTCTATGTTTTATGTTTCATTTTGTCTCTGGTCTGAATCTTAGGTATGCTTTTTTTGTCATCTCTACTAACCCAAATTATTCACTTATTTTCTCCATTTTTGATAGTTAGCCATGACATTTTTTTTACTAATTTACTTGTATGATTGCTTAAGAGATAAGACTTATAACTTCTTATTATTAATTATGAAATTGTCAAGAATTGAGTATTTTGAAAATTTATATGCATTTAGAATGAATTATATAAAATGTATAAGAAACTTTGAAAATACAAGTCATTTATTATGAGTTGTGATGCTATTGTGTTTTTGGGGACAACTGTTATGGTTTACTTTCCAAGATTGGTAGTTGTAAACTCTCTTTATTTTGAACTATTACTTCTAAGTTAGGCTAAAGTGACCACGATGAATGCATGTTTGTGTCGTCATGTTTATGTTGTCACACACGCTATATACCATATTATACTTGAATAGATTCAGGTACAATGAGTAATTTAGTATAAAATAATTTATATTGTGATTGGTTAAAAGATATATTTTTTTCTTTTTAAAATTGAAGTGTTTGAATGGTCATGAAAGGAGTGTACTAACATGATTGTTAATTATCATTTCTTTTATATATAATTGTATATTAATGATCTCAATATTGTATGTGAATATTCAAAATTTTGTACATTATGATTGAAAAATTTTATGTTCATGAATTTGAATAACGCAATGTTGGTAATATGATTACGACATGCTTTGCAATCTTTAAAAAGCTGAAAATATAATAGACAAGTGATGCTTCTAAAAGATTTCAAGCTCAAACCTAGGAATAGGACAAAATAAAAGCTAAAGTAATGTGATGATGTATATATAGATGTGAATAAAGATTATAAAGTTATAAAAATATGAAATATATTTTCATATGTCACGACTTTTATATGTGATTTCTATATGATAAAAGGTTGTTGAGTATGTCATGTTATAAATATTTATGCATAAATTGTATGATTGTGTTCCTAGGATAGCCAACAAAACTTTTTGCCTCACTAGTTTAAAATAAGATATAAGCTTAGTTAGACATCCCAATGTGAAAGTGGGGTAGTATCTCCTTAGGATTAAGGTGAGAGTGAAAGGAAACATATCCTTATCCTTTTCCTTGTATGTCAATTTTCGAGGACAAAATTTTTTGTTGTTGGGGAGAATGTAATACCCTAGAAAATAGTATTAGAATATAAACGTATTATAAGTTATAATTTAGCTTTAGATATAATTAAGATGACACTTAAACATTTTTCTTTAAAAAGAGAAAATTTTACATAAATAGGAAAATCAGTATTCAGGTTTCATTTTTATAAAAATCACTACCTTCCTTCCTTATTAGACTGATGATAAGAGATTATCCTTGGATTCCTAGAGTCGAGTAGAGTAAGAGTGTCCAGTTAGATTCTTGAACAAAGTAAGTTTATTTTTTGCTCATCTTCCTCAAAGTCAATTTTAGGTAAACTTCGTTCTTGGTAGGAGTATTTTGCTTGTGTCCTCTGAGACATCAGAATGAGTCTCTATTGGTCCAGTGTTCTAATAGTGTGATCTGATCATTGATCAGAAACTATTGGTGTAGTTTAGGTTGCCCGTGATTTTAGGTTTTTGGAACTTCTTTTAGGGTCTCCACTTTATACAAGTAAGGGAAGCTAGTTTAAATGTTTTTAATAGATATTGTGATTACTTTTTTATTGAGTATGAATTGGATGAATTTGAATTAAATTGAATGAATATTAATGTATGGTATAATGTAGTATAAATGTTTGTGAATTATATGGAATGGTGATCGAGACATAATATCTTCAAGAAAGGAGATACCCGTGTTGAGATTGTTAGGATGTGTATTGTTTGAGGATTTGTAAAGAAGGAGATATCCTAACTCTACTGGTATCTTAGAATCACATAGATGAAGGGTACCAGGTGGTGAGAGTTGAAGAAGGTCCATTTAACTGAAATTACGCTTGAAAGAGCTAGCCGAAACAAATATATGGATTTACCATGTTAGATGAGGTTATGTTCATTTGGGATGGTCTAGATTCACAGTTGGAAGGGTCATCTGGCAGGTGCTAGCCTATGAGTCTAACTCAGTGCATGAGTCTTTTGGAAGTAGAGAGTGAAGTGTCTTTGTATGTGAGTCAATATATGTATTATATGAGTTATTGTAGAGATGTGAATGACAATGTGATGTATGAGATGAATCACGAAAGTGTGATGTTTGTAGTTTGGTTGAGATAGGAATTTAATTTATGAATATACATTTCTTTAAACTCTTTAGCTTACCCTTACTTTTGGTTGACGTTTGTTTTGTTTTTAAATTTGTGATGATCGTATGTTACACGTGAGGAGATGATTTGGCAGGTGGTGTGACTCCTCAGTGAGTTGATGAAGAAGTTTAATTTAATTTAATTTAATTTTATTATTTTGTGATTGTATGAAGATATATTTATTAAATCTTATGTGAAGAAGTATATTTTGAAATATTGGATGAATGTATGGCTATTTATATTTAGGTCTATTATATAATTTGTATGTAATAAAGTTCCTATTATATGAAAAATATGGGATGTTACATTTGGTATTAGAGTAGTAAGTCCTTAGGATGACCTGAGGGTAGTTGGTTTATTGTGTTTCTAGTTGGCAAAATGTTTCTAGTTGTATGTTTGGCAATGTGATCTTTAAACTTCTGGTTGTATTTGAGTTCAGATGATTGTTGTGAATGAAGATGGAAGTATTAATAAAGAAAAACAATCTTGATAAAGTGATGAGGGTGCACACTCATAACTAGATCGAGATGAATTTCTATCTTAATTCTACACGTTTAGAGTACATTTAAAAGTCATGTTTTAAATGATTAGTTGTATTTCGTGTTAAAATTGATGTTAGACATATATTGGATTTTATTGTAAGAAGTTTTCTTATGTTAAATGTTTTAGTGGAACTAAAATGCTAGATATAGAGTATGTTGTGAAAATAAAAATAATGAATGGTGTAATGTATGTTATGTGCTCTGTTCTCGATTTTTGTTGTTTGGATGGATTTTTTTGGTTTTGTTTCATTAGTAGCAAATAGAGGGAAACATTGGAACTGCACTTGCTCTATAGTTCTATGCAGTGTGATTGTTTATGAAGTAACAATTTAATTTGTGTGCAAATGTATAATTATTCATTTTATTCATACGTCTTTTAAATACCGTGGTCTTTTGTATTATTGAACACAATTATACCTAATATGCTCTAAATATATAAAAAAGACATAATGTCTTCCGTTAACAATTTTTTCTTCTTTCTTTTGAAAATGTTTTAAATTGATATATGGCAAATAATACTTTTAGTATGCGGCAAGGTATTTCACCTTCAGATTTTCTATTAATTTAACTTAAAAATCTTTTTCTAGACCAGCATTGATGTTGTCATGTATTTATTTTAAATCATATTTAATTAGAATTCTTCCATGCACAGATCATTCATCCCCATCGATCAAAATTGCATGATTATATCCTCCTTGTCTTGCTCATATGATTCTTTCTTACATTTATCTAGTTGATCTTGAAGAGATGTATGATGCAGTACATTAGAATTAAATCCTCCTCTATCAAAATTGCATGATTATATACCCTAGGGTCAACTGCCATACCACCAAGAAAGCTAAAATCCTTACATTCATGGATAGTGCCCTAACACGAAATCCTTATTAGTATTGTTGCTACCATGTGGTTTGGTGAAACCAATTCTTGACCGAGGAGGTTATTCTTAACCGAGGTTGTTCTTAATTGAGGAGTTTGTTAACTGAGGACATTGATCTCTACCAAACTGAGGACATTGTTCTCTACAGAATCGAGGAGGTTAGTCTTCACTGAACCAAGTACTATGAATTCTTTACTTACCCAAGGAGGTTGTAATCCGATCAATATTGGACCGAGTATGATGAAGCCTTTACTGGACCGAGTATGTTTTCTGAGTTTGAAGAGATACAAATGAAGGATTCTAAGGTTTCAGAGTATACAATTTCGGCACTCAATTATTCAAGATATATAGAAGCGACATTCAAAGTTTGGAAAGATATGTAAAACAAGTTTAGGCCGAGTTCAAGAAGGGGGTGGGGTGAATTAAACTATTAAAAAATTTTCACAAAATTATCTTTTATAAATTGGGAAATGAAAGTTCTTTAATCAAACTACAGAAAAATGGTATTATGAAGTTCACAGTAAAAAATCAAACAGTTTCAGATCAGAATTAATCAACAGAAATATTTAACGGAACTAGAAACAGTAAAAACCAGTTTACTGGAGTCACAAAATTTATCAACTGAATACAATTTACACAACCAAACAATACCAGCAATTGACTAATACCAGAACTTAAACCAGATTAATCAATACAATATCAGATACATAAATGGAAGCAATTTATTGAATTGAAATGTATTTCAGAACAACCCAGAAACAATCAGATGAACAATATCAACAACAAAGTGATGATAATTCTCACAACAGAACATTTCAGATTAAAGACAACACAAGAAACAATACTTGTTTCAAGAAAACTTGTTTCCAAACATTAAATAAATTAAACAGTGAGTATATGAAACAATAAGCACTCTTGAATTGTCAAAAACAAATTCAATTGATTATTAAGAAGAAATAACAGTTTCAGAATCGCTTAGAAATATTGACAGAAGAAACAATTAATCACACGGTAAGAACAATTAATTGAACGAGCGATAACAGAAAAGATAAGTGTTCAAGAAGAGGGAAAGAAAGATTAAGACACAAGATTTTATACTGGTTCACCCTTCCTCAAGGGCTACGTCCAGTCCTTTGCCAACTAGCTAAGAGTTCCACTAAAAAAGATCACCAAGATCAATTTTACACAATACACAGTACTTGCAACCCGCAAGCAACCACTGCTCTCAGTAGCAAATAACCTACTGCACCCTACAACAGCTGTTCAACCAATGTAGAATCCACTGCACTAAACCAGTTACAATTACAAACCCTATGTAATATGTAACACCACACTCATAGTACAAGATAGATCAATCAAAGAAACAATTACAACTGTGAATGTAATCAACAAATTACAAATTGTATTAAGAACAAAGTAGAAACACTTAACTTTGGATTAAGATCACAGTTTCACAAATTCACGTCTAAAGCAATGCTCTAAGATTAGTGTTCTTGATGAAGATTGATTGCAAAAGGTGTTAGCGCCAAGGCTAAGCATGTGATTTGATGAAGTCAAGAAAGACCATTGCTTGCTAAAGGTTCTGATGAATTGGATCTGGACTATGTTATATCAATGCCTAGCATGTGAGCTGATGAAGACTGCCTCATGAAGAATTTGTTAGAACCAACCTGGACCAGAATTGTTCAAGTGAAGACTTTGTGCCAACATGAAGATGGTTGGGTGATTAGGTCTTGGTCCTTGGTGTGGGTTTGTGTGTTGGTGATTGGCTTAGTCCTTAATCATTAGTGGCATGGTTCATCATTCTTGAGGTGCTAAACAGATTCACAAATATTTTTATTAAAATTGTTTTTAAGAAAAATAGCCCAAACTGTTTTTTGCTGGAAAAAGTTTTTCAATCAATTGAATTTCTAAAACAATCGATTGAATGTGACAGTTATTTCTGTTACAACTGGAATACAGTTATTTCTGTTACAACTGGAATCTTTGACTGGGTCAACTAACGGTCAATTCAATCGATTGAATGGTTTGTTCAATTAATTGAACTGTGACAGCTAAGCCATTTTTAAAACTGATTTGGGTATTTAAAGGAATGGGCACTATCATTTTTAGTTATCAAAAACTTTCGAAAAGCATTCCTTGAGATTTTCTAAGTGAGATATTGCGCCTCTTTTGTGCGATCATCATTTTGGCAAAGCTTTTCAAATCAAGAAACCTCCAAGAACGTGAATCTTTAAAGCATCCTTGAGTGAGGTTCTTGCAACTTTGGTTCTGGACCAAAGCTAAGTCTTCTACACCTGATCTTCATTCTTTGTAATCTGTTTTGTGTAGAAGTACTCTGTGATCATTTCTGATTTTGTTGTTCTGTAATCTGTTTGTTGTTTTCAATTACTGGGTTTGTAATTGAGTTGGTGCAGTGGGTTTCTGCACTGGTCTCACATTTGCTGAGGGGTTCAGTAGAGGGTGAGTGCTGTGGGGAGCAGTGTTGCTTGCGGACTGCAAGTGTTGTGGTGCAGTGGGTTTCTGCACTGGTTACACACTAGCTGAGGGGTTCAGTGAGGTGTGGGTTTACTGCTGGGAACAGTTTGTAACTTGCTGGGATCTTTTTAGTGGAAATCTTTGCTAGTTTGCAAAGGACTGGACGTAGCCCTTGAGGAAGGGTGAACCAGTATAAAAATTGTGTTCTTGCTTTTCTCCCTACTCTTCTTGATTTCTTTTATTCAACTGCTGTTATCATTTTAATTGACTGGATTAAAAACTGATCACTGAATCTGTTTGCATATAATTGAGTCAACTGTGTTTCTGGATTAATTTTAATCTACTGGATTGTTTTTAATCATCTTGAATCTGGATTAACACATTTCTTTACTGAAACTATTTTCTGGGTTTATCTTTAATAATTTCCGCTGTGCACAACTGATTGTTCACTGGACAGTCCAGAATTACACAAGTTGGTTGATTGAATTAAGAATTTTCATTATCTATTTCAAGAACAAATCAGATTTGCGAAAAGATTTTGAAAGTTCAATTCACCCCCCTCTTGAACTTGGTCTAAACCTTCTTTTACAAAAAGGATCTCAAGGTGTTCGCGCGTTTTCTCTCTTTGAAAATTTCGCAAGTATTCACACAAAATGACTTAGTTGTTTTGAAATCACGTGCTTGACCCTTATATAAGAAAACTAGTCATAAGTCCTGTTAAAATTTCAAACGATTGTATCAATCGGTCAATCGATTGAGACTTTAGAGTAAAATTCATCAAGTTCAGATCCTGAAAACAATTTACTGAAATCCTTTCTGAAATAGTTTTTCAAAATCTGAATTAACCTTATTTGAAACCTTTTATTATTTTGATTAAGCAAAATTAATTTTTGGAGCTTACTTTGAATCATGAAACATGCAACATATGATTTTAACCAAGATCAAACTCTCTCACACACAAAACCTAAGTCTAGGACCAAAACTCCAACAAGCTCTATGAAGCTTCAAGCAATCCACATAGCTGGCTATGATCCAATGTAGACTCCATTTTTGTGTAGATTTCATCAAATCATATAGCAGCTATTGATGCTAACAGGATACAATTTCAACTCTCAATTATTCAAGTGATACAGAAGCAACTCATGTATCTAATGCAACAGATACATACAAATGCAGCTCACTCATCCAATGAGGTTCATGTATCAGATACGGTCATACATCCAATACAACTCATATATCCATGCGTCCTAAGAAGCCAACATTGCCAATGTGGCTTGAGCGGTCAATGCAGCTATGTAGTCGTAGTGATGCAGTTTCAACTTTCAGAAATGTATCAGATGCGGCCACGTCCATACAATAATGTGACCACATGGAGATACGGCCACGACATACAACGATGTGACCACATGGTGATGCGGGCATACTAAGACCTGTCATGCAACATTGCGACACATGTTGATACGACCACTCATAGATACAATGCTTAGTGATGCGATCAAGTTAAGATGTGGTCACTCACAGTTATGACCTTTAGTCACACAACCATGAAGAAGCGTCCACTAATAGATACGACTTTCAAATGCTGCCACTCAGATATACGACCTTCATGATACTACAATGCAGATAAGTGGCTTTGTTAACGTGGCGTTCTCTCATTGGTTTTGAGGTGTTTTTCGTAGGTTTGAACTCTTAACCTGTGCATGAACTATTTTAACGACTGAACGCTATTTTAACTACTGAACAAGCTTCAAACTACAAAATCTATTTTTTTATCAAAACTCTTTATCATTTTCAAAAATCTCTTTCACGTAATATCATACTCATTATTTTCGAAAATTAACTTGGTAAAAATATAATTTACGAAAAAATAATCGACTGATTGTGGTTTTTCAATCAATTGAATTGAGTCAGTTTATTCTATTTTACAACTGTTTCTCTTATAAAATAGTGTCATGCTCTTTTCAAAATAAGAGAACTATTACAAAGTGATTCTTACGTTGTTTCTGAGATAGGTTTTACGTGCGAAAAAGTGTGCTTCGTTTAACCAAGTTTTTGAAATCAAGAAAGATCAAGATAGTTGTTCTTGAAGCTCTCCTTTGGTGAATATTGTGTTGCTATGGTTTCGGTTCATCTGAGGTAAGCTTTAATGCACTATCTATTTTTTTTGTAATTCAACTATGGTGTTCAATATTAATTTTTGTATTCATTTTTCTCTTGTATTGGTGATTGTGTAGACTACAAATTGTATAGGGTTTACGTTTGTAGTGGTGCAGTAGGGTTTGACACTGGTTTTGTTATCTCTGTAGGGTTCAAAGGTGTATTTTACTGCGGGGTATAATGGGTTCTTACAGGAAGCAAGTGTATTGAATTGTTCTTGATTGAACCGTGTGTTCTTTAGTGAATTTCTTTGCTTGAGGGACAAAGAGACTGGATGTAGTTCTTGAGGAAGAGTGAACCAGTATAAATCTTGGTGTTTTTGCTCTCTCTTTCCCTTTCTTGGTTTGCGCGTAAGTTTTTACGTATTTCTATATCTGCATGCGTGGTTTAATTGTTTGATTGTGCTTTTTGCTTGATTGTTTCTGTGTTGGGCATTCATAATTCACATTATTGGTTGTTTTAATAAAGAAATTTCATCCTCTTATTAACTCCTTCCAAAGCTTGCGAAAATTTTCAATATAACTCATGAACTCAGCATATTAACTCCTTCCAAAGCTTGCGAAATTTTTTTCAATATAACCCCCTCTTGAACTCGGCATATATCTCTTTTCAATCCTCTTATAGCAGGATGAGGATTCCTAAAACATGATTTGGAAAACTGATTCTTATTGTAATCTTCCAGAGAATTGGTGCTCCCTTTGCAATAGTTCTCCCAGTATTATTCAAACCAACTATTGCAGTCCAAATTGTAGGTGTGATCTCCATATACTCCCTTTACGTGAGAGTACATGACTTCATTTTTAAATGACACATTTATAAAGAAGACCCTTACCAAATCAGGGTAAAGATTCCCAGTCAGGTTTAGGAATTTTTCCAGCTTTTGATGCTTGAGCATCCTCTTCACATTGTTGAGATTTTTCTTGCTCCAACAACTTTTCTAGATGCCCATTCTACCATACATATTCTTCTGGTATACGTTTGCCAATACCTATTAAGCTCTTTTGATCTCTTCCTTGGGGTTGTTGAGATAGACATGGTTGGGTTAAACAATGTTTGGCTTAAGATAGAAGATATTATGGCAAAACACTTGGATTCACCTCTAAATGTGTTTTTCTAATGCAGATGAGTATGTAAAATACATGTAACATATGCTAATATAGGAACATATTTCTCACTCAAAAATACAAACATTTAATATACAGTAAATGAAAATACAACCAACATGCTTTAGGTGGGATTCTGCATAACTCAATTAATTGGGAAATGACATGATTAGTTCAAGAAACCTATGTAATCAACTTTTCAATAAATGTTTTTTTACTTCCAATTGATTGTTGACAAGTGGTACATGCAGTGTACTTCATGCGTCCTCTTATTCCTTTAAACTTCTAATCAATTTATTTCTTCCCATCAACTTATTGACTAGGTCAAAGAGCATCTTAATATGCTTGAATCTCTCCTTCACATTAATGGTCATATTTCACATATAATTATGCAATAAAGATCCACGATTATCAGAGTTAATAATAGATTAATGATGATAATAATAATTGATTGTAATATGAAATCAAGAAATTTAATGTATGACACAGAATCTCGTCATACCAAAAATTAATTCTACAATGGTTATGAAACATTCATTAAATCAATTATTCCTAGTTTAGTTTGCAGGTAATTAAATTTCTTCTTAGCAAGTGGTTTAGTGAATAAATCAGCCAATTGTTTTCCAATTTCAATAAATTAAATTTCACAATCACCATTGCTCACATGATCTCTAATAAAATCATGGTGAATTTAAATATGTTTTGTTCTTGAATGTTGCATTTGATTCTTAGTTAGGTTAATAGCATTGGTGTAATCACAAAATAGAGGAACCTTTTTAAGATTTGGGTTAAAATCACTTAGTTGTTATTTTAACCGATGGATTTGTGCACAGCAGCTCCCTGTAATTATATATTTTGTCTTTGTAGTAGATAATGCAATACACGTTTGCTTCTTGCTGTGCCATGAGATTAGACGTGATCTAAGCAAGTGACAAGTTCTACTTGTACTCTTCCCATCTAATTTTCAACCTGCAAAGTTAGAATTAGAATAACCAACTAAATTTAATGAAACCTCACTTAGATATCATAGTCCCACTTCTATAGTTCCTTTATGATATTTTAGAATTCTCTTTGTTGCACTGAACTGAGATTCCTTTGGATTGGATTGATATCTTGCACAGAGGCACACATTGAACATGATATCAGGTCTACTTGTAGTTCGATATAGAAGGGAACCAATCAATCCCCTATACTTGGCCTAGTCCACATCCACACCCTTCTCATCAACATCTAAGTAACAACCAATTGAGATTGGTGTTGCGACTTTTTGCATTTCTCCATATCAAACTTCTTTAGTAATTACTTGCAATATTTGGACTGATTCAAGAATGTTCCATGCTTGATTTGCTTGATCTGCATGCTTAGGAAGTAGTTCAACTCCCCCATTACAGACATCTTAAATTCTCCCTGCATAGTTGCCACAAATTCTTCACACGAATTTTCATTAGTTGAGCCAAAGATAATATCATCCTCATAAACTTAAACCAATATTATGTCACTGTTGGCTTTCTTAATGAAACCAATTTCTGTTTTTCCTCTTTCATAGCTTTGAGAAAGTAAGAAGTTACTTAACCTCTCATACCATTGTCGTGGAGCTTGTTTTAGACCATACAAGGCTTTCTTGAGCTTTGTATACATGTTTAGGAAACCTATCATCTTCAAAACCTGGAGGTTGGCTAACATAAACTTCCTCATTTATAAAGCCATTCAGAAAAGCACTCTTAACATCCATTTGGAACAATTTAAATCCACCCATGTAAGCATAAGTAGTAACAATCTCTAGCTTTCAATCTAGCAACACACATATGTTTCACGAAAATGTATGCCTTCTTCTTGATTATATCCCTTAGCCACTAGTCTAGCTTTGTTCCTCACAATAACACCTTGTTCTTACAATTTTTTTTTAAACACACACTTAGTTCCAATGATATTCATTTTATTAGTTCTAGGAACTAGGATCCAAAACTTCATTCCTTGCAAAATTGATACAGTTAATCATGCATAACATTAATCTAATTATTATCATTCAATGCATCACCTACTATTTTTAGTTCCAGTTGAGAAAAAGATGTCATATGTTCATAGAACAAGTTTAAGGACTTTCTGATTAAGACTCCCTTGTCAATATGTGCAATGACATTGTCCAGTGACAAGTCTCTTGGCACTCTCTAGTCCTTAGGCAATCCAAAATTCATACCAGAAGCAGCAGGTTCTGTAGTAGATGCACCAACAGGTTTTGCTCCTTGTAACTCTGTATTGTCTTTTCCATCACTCCACTGGTCTGCATCAATCTTTTTCCTCTGAATCTTAAAGAAAAACTCATCACTTACATCTGTCTTTGTATTCTCCTACAGTTCTTGGTTGATTCATCAAAAAAAATATGCATAGATTATTCAATTACAATAGTCATCTTATTATATTCCCTATGCATGACTATGTGAGGAATATCCTAGGAAAATTCCCTCATCTGTCTTGGAGTCAAACTGGCCCAAGTTCTTTTTTCATTATTGAAAATAAATCATTTACAACCAGAAACTTTAAAGTGAGAAATGTTGGGCTTTATATCCTTAAGGAGTTCATAGGGGGTTTTCTTTAAAATTGGTCTAATTAAAACTCTATTAAGGACATTCAAGTTGTATTCATTGCATCTTCTCAAAAATGTTTAGGAAGATTAGTCTCTTGGTACTCTGTCTACCAACCAATTGTCTAGCTCTTTCAATTGATTATTTGATAAGGCCAATGTGTTTTCTTTTTCATGTGTTTCTTTAAATGCTTGAAGAAGTGTATTGTAATTTTCATGATTCATGGATAAACTAGGAACTTACACTACTTGGCTATGATTGATGACCAACTGTGAAACACAAGTTTGCTACTTCTTCTTCTTATTTTGAAGAACTGCTAGAAGATGTATCATTATCTTCCCAAGTTATGTACGCTCTCTTAGTCTTTCTAGCTTTACTGTTTTTCCTCTCTGTAAAGTTAGTTGAACCAGATTCAAATTTTCTATTATACCTTTTGACTTGCTGGTTCTTCTCTTTTCTTTCTTCTTCTGAGCAGCTGTTTGAGTGCTAAGCTTTTACCCTTTCTTTCCTGATTTTCCTACTCTTTTAATTTGTTTATTTCTAATTCATGCTCCCTCAGTTTTCCAAATAGTGTAACAGTAGTCAATGTTGTCAAGTCCCTGGTTTCTAAAGTTGTTGTGTTTGCGAGCTCCTATCCAAGCATTTCAATATTTCGATGTTCAGTTCTTCTTTGTCAAACACATCTGTAATGGTTTCACCGTGCTACATTCTAAACAATTGATACTCTTGAATCAAGGCATGCTTCTTGGCCCTCTTGACATCATTTGTGCCTTCATTAGTCACCTCTATAATATCGCACATCTCTTTTGCTAAAGAGCATTGTGACACCATGAAAAACTCATCAAGATTTAAAGCTGAGGTTATTATATTTTTAACAATGCAGTCATACTGAACTTTCTTGTTTTCAAAATTAGTTAATTCGTCAAATGCTTTTTAATAGTTACGCCATTCACTACAACCAAGGGAACAAATGGACCATTAACAATTAAATTCCAAATTTCGTGGTGAATTATTCAATAAAGATTTTCATCCTAACTTTCCAAACTTGATAATTCACACATTTGAACATAGGTGGTCTGTTAATTGAGGCTCCCTCTGCAAAGGGTACCTTGTTCTCAACCATAGGATCAAAACTTGAGTAAAATATAACTACCAGCTCTTGATACCAATTGAAAAGAGTTTTAAGATGAGTTTGAGAGGGGGGTGAACTGAACCTTTAAAAATTTTCTCAATTATCATGTAAAAAATCAGAAGAAAGAATGAAATCTTTTGGTAGAAACATTTACTATGGGTTCAGAAGCTATTCAACAAAAAAAAAATCAATTGAAAATTATGAGCAATTAATTGTAGTTCCACTAAATACACCTTAACAAAACAACAATCAATTCGATTCAATAATCAATCAACTATAATTTCTTGAACAAGAATCCAACCACAAAAAGTATCGACTAAATCTGAAAAATAGTGAATGCAATTTTTACAAATTTTGGCAAGAAATAGTACAAACAATTGATCTACATAATCAATAAGATAATATTTTCAGTTAATCAGGAACACAAAATAAATCTATTAAATCGTGAAAATAATAAATTGATATTGTAAAAAAGTCAGTTTTGTAGAATGTTCAAGAATGAATGAGTTCACAAGAATTAACAATTTCACAACAAACCATATTAGTGCAACTCAAGAAATCATACTTCGTATAGTTTGAGGACGTCCCTCTAGTGTTGGATGGTCTTGTAATTGTAACTTTCTTCCTACCTCCTACAATGTGCAATAATCCGATAGTTAATCTGTTTTCATTGTAAATAAAATAAGATTAGAATAATGTAATATGTAATTAATGTTATAGAAAGTATTGTACTGTACTCCTGTACATTATATGTATAGTTTAAGTTAATGATGTAATCCTAAGTGTTGTATATCTTAAATATACACATATAGACTTTCAGTGAAGTAATGATTTTGTATAGTAAATTTAGTAGTCATGTAAAATATATGTATAGCTAATGTGATTATGTAATATATTGTACAAATTGATGGTATGAAATATAAATGTGTTTTATTATAGAAAAAAAATATGATTATACATATTGGCCATTCGGTTTCTCGGCCTCTCGGCCAATCATCTTAGTAAAAAGAAACTAAAAGAAAAAAATTATATATGTATAGTATTTGAAATCTATTATATTAAATTCTTATATTTTAATTATTGAATGATTTCTCCACTTGTTAAGTTTTATACATATCTTTGTCTTCCACTGTATGTATGTATGTATATATACATATAT
>Ga0209489_100953_pt1 | contig 58105 bp, 27 predicted proteins | sample SiratrowhiteBW_FD_187527 | JGI IMG/M metagenome (GOLD analysis project Ga0209489, IMG submission 187527) | Root nodule microbial communities of legume samples collected from California, USA - Siratro white BW (SPAdes) (version 2) | ecosystem: Host-associated > Plants > Roots > Nodule | place... | reverse complement strand
TTTTTTTTTTTTTTATTTTTTTTTTTTTTTTTTTCTTGATTTAATAGTATATTTAATGAAAGTTTCTTGAACAAGTTTTTTATTAATAAAAACTTCATTTTAAGATGAATCCTACTTATTTTGTTTTAAGAAAATATATATTTATGGAGTTGATATTAAAATAATATTTTATTAATATAATAAATAATAAAGAGTTCTTATAAAAGTAACTTCTATTAAAAGACTATATACTCCATCGTCACAAGAGTGAAAAGATGGTAAAAGGACAGAAGACACTACATCAATAAACTAGTATACTTGGAGGTAAATTCTAAATATCCTCACTTCTGCACATTAAGGAAATAGATAAGCAAAATACTTCATAAACTAAAATATGACTAATTTATGAAACAGAAGCATTTAAAAATCAACTATATCAAATTTTTGAAATATTACAATCCAAAAGATATTTTAAATCTCCTAATAAAATATTTAAGAGAGTACAATTTACACATATAGAGTATAAAGAGAAAAAGTTACTAAACTATTTATGTATTTGTTCAGCATTCTCTGTAAACTTTAGTTTTATTATTTGAGGGTGTAGATTATCCTAAATAAATGGTTTTACCAATTAGATGAGATATGATAGCCTAAGCTTACCCTTCAAAACATTTATGTGTGTAAAACCCTTGTTTAGTCTCTCTCTCATTTTCTATATCTCTTAGTTATATAGTTAATTTTGGAATAGAAGTCTAAAATTATTGCTATAATTGTGTTTTTATAAGACCAGCCCATTGCAGGAGTTCAATGATTGAGAAGGTTAGAGATTAAAGAAGTGATTTTGCCGATAGAATACCCAGAATATTTGAGTGATTGTGCAAAGCTAACGAACTTTGTAAAAAGATATCCCTCCTTAAATTATTTGATAATCATCGAGATCACTCAAATTATGAAAATAATGAAAATTATGAGATGATTAATTAATATGTGTTGATCTCAGTACAAAAATGTGTTGCCAATATTATTCTTTACTTTTCTTTTAATCTTTTCCCAACATTTGAATTCATTAATATTTAAATACCCTCTATTTTTTTATTTTTTTATTCATTTCCTTAAGTTAGTCTTTCATTTTACCTCCTCTCTGAATCAACCTAAACACGCAAACATCAAAACTAAAGAAAAGTAATGAAGAGTCTCAAGCTATGGTGGAGAATAATGATGAAAAGAGTTCTAATGACTTCATCTATGCGCTGTTTTTAAATGAAACTATTGGATTGTTGACAATAATTGAAATAACTTTATTAACCATTCCAATCAAATCAACAACGAATTCTTGGAACACTTCCTAAAAACATAAGGATAATAACAACAATTTTTATTAAAATTAATCAACATGAAAATTTTTAGTTGTAATGAAGTTTAAAAATTGATAAAAGAAAATCCAAAGTAATGCATTGATAAGTATCAATTTGAAGTTACAAGATACAGAACTAAAGAAGGGAAAATTTTGAAAATCATTTTTTTAAAACTATTATGCAGTGTATCTCTTTTAAAAACACACTTTTGCATTTTAATTATGGTTTATCCTTTTTTATATATTATTATAAAGATATATCATAATATAATCTAAATATGGACATATAGGCAATTTCAGTAATAATAAATATAATAGTAGGTTAGCCAAATTTATTAACTGAAGAGGATGGTGACAGAGTGAACCTAGAACTGGAAAGTGGGCCGTTATGGGCTCCTTGCAATCCAAAACAAAAAGTGGACCACAACATAAGAAATACTATGTAGCCACTTGTCGCAATCTAACAATAGCACATAAGATTTTTCAAAAGATATTCATAAAATTAATAATAAAATAAAAATATTTAATAAATATGTATTTTATAAACAAATTATTGATAGATTCTTATAGAACCTTTAGCACATTGATTAGTGAAGTTTAAACATTGACTATACTCAAATATAAAGGATTCTGTTAATAAGATCTAGCAAAGAAAGCAAGACAAATCAATTAAATTTATTATGTAATATTATATATTTTAAAATGGCTTAAAATATATTTTATTTTATATAAATATGAATTCATGTAATTTTAGTCAATATAAAACAATTATTAATTTTAAATTCTGAAATTTTGTAACTCTTTAGTCATTATTATTAACTATACCTAGAAATGAAATATATTAATTAAGAGAATAAAAATTTTTAGATACATAATTTAAGTATGTTATATATATATATATATATATATATAGCTAAAGTATTAATGATATTAATATTGAATGTATGATGCATCAGGTTTGCATAAAGCTCACCTTAAGTTACAAAATAGATAAAGGAAGAGAAAGACAGAGTTATTACATTATAAAAAATGAAATAAAATCAAAACATTTATATTATTTGGTGAAGTGACACTTTTTATATTATGGCAAAATAAAATATTCATAATACTATTAAAAGGTATAAAAGAATAAAATCGAAAACAATTTTAAACATAAAATATAATTAAAAACGAAACTTCTTATTAATTTTTATATAGATAATTAATTTGGTACTAAAATATAAAATATTAATAAAAAAATCATGAGAACAAAAATATTATTTTTATAATAATTGCTAACAAAATACTTAATTTAAAGAAAATTTATTACATATAGTTTTATTTTGTAATTATCATTTCATATGTACAGAATTACTAGTGATACAATATATTAATAAAATGAATTTATTTTAGTTTTAAATTGTGTAAAGATAACCGTTAATAATTATTTTTCTGTATTACATATAATTTAATATTAATAATTAGCAATTTTACAAATATAAAGTATATTTTATTATTTTTATTTAGTGATAAAAATTATTCTGTATGACATTAGAAAATAAATTATTTTAGAATCCTTCAAAATTATAAATAACAAAACTAGTATATATAAAAAAAGATATAATTACTTTTAATAAAAAAATATAACATTAAAAAGTACATTATTTAACGAAAATATAAATTATATATAATTATATTATTTATATTACTTAATTAAATTACATATATAAAGAGTGTAATTATTTGAATTAAACTTTTTTTTCACTTTTAACCTTAAACTAACCTTTATTTCGAATAAGGACTAAGGAACAAAAATAGACATTTAAAACTAATCAATATTTTTGTTGAAAATAAAGATATAGTGATATTTGTATGATTAAAAGTATATTTCAAGTATTTTAAAAATAGACATTTAAAACTAATCAATATTTTTGTTCAAAATAAAAAAATAGTGATATTTGTATGATTAAAAATATATTTAATTATTTTAAAAATTATTATTTAGGTATGATTTTTACCATCATTTCAATTATTATATTATATGTGTTAGAATATGCTTCTTAGTTTGCACTTTACTGAACAAACTTTTATTCTTATTTTCTCAACTAATGTTTAAAATATATTCATTAATATCTATTCCAGTAAAAGTAATGTATTACTTCTTATCATTTAAATATTAAGAATAATATACCATGATATTATTGTTTCAACTTTTTTACAATCTAAAATTTTAAGTTTAACAATATTAAATATTTTTTTTTCCTTTCCTTTCATCTCCAAAATATCTTCTATCACGCTGATTAGGTCAGAGATATTTTGTAACTTTTGCACATTTCAGAAAACCCTACCCACTCGAGTATGGTGTGGCTTTCTCTACTCGCGCTTCTATTGACTACCACTTACTACCCATTAATGCAAATAAAGCTATAAGAAGTATTTAATTAATCAATAATTACATCCAAATTATTTCATCATAATAATTTATATTTATATTTTGTATGTCACATAACTTTATATTTATATTTATATTTATTTACAAAAGTAAAATATTACATTCATCAAAAGAATACTCTAATTAATTATTACACGTGCACAAAAAGTTACTCTATTGTTTATTCAAATACTTCGAATTAATTGTTTTATCTAATATATACAATTTAAAAAGACAAAATATACGTTGTATTTGTATAACTCTAACATTCATCTCAGGTTTATTTTTAAATGTTTTTACAAAATTAACAAGCTTATTTAAATTAACTTAATTTTAACCATTATGCTTTGTTATGGTATTTGAGTAATACCGAACCCATCCAGTTGAAGTTATCTTAATTAAAAAATTGATTGAAAATTAAATTAAAGATGGATTAATCAGGTAGAAGATTAAAATTAGTCATCAATAAATTAGTCATATTCCACAACAGTAATATAAATATTAAAAAACAATTTTAAATTTAAGAATAATTCACTTTTACAAAAAAATAATATGTTATTTAGATTTTTGAATGCTACATTTTATGTTTTTACTTAATAAGTTAACAAAATTATCGTGTATATTATGTATCATCACTAACAAAGATGAAATTTTGGTCAAACAAGGACAACTTAGATGCTTTTTTTCTCTGTTTTTTATCATTAGAATTAAAATCTTAATTCAATAATATGCCAATTTGCATCATCAAAGACAACAATGCAGTAAAATAACATAATTTTTTTCTATGGGAAGAGCAACCATAGTTTTTTCAACATTATCTATTTTTACTGTTAATTAAACTTTTTAAATACATAAATTTTAATGAATTTCACCTCACTTGTATTCATTAAACAATAAATAACCTGTTTAAATTTGCAGTATTTAATAAATTTAACCAACACTTAAAAGAGAGTATTTGAACAAAATACTGAGAATAACATTTTTCTTATAATAATATATGATATAATGCATCGTACCTACATTTGATTTAATTGATTTAATGTATTTATCTCTCTCCATGTGTATGGTAGGATATTACCTAAGTTCATTTTTGTTATATTAAAAAGAGGATTGATCTTTGCTATTTCTGTTTTCCCACTCTCCTTAACCCATACAACTTCTTCCCAAGCTCTCAATAAAACACCAAGCCCTCTTCATAGGGATCTCCGAACAAACTACCGTCGCTGCCGCAATGGACTCCACCGTGCCGGTGACCGAAACGCCGCCGTTCTGGACAAACGAGAAGCACGTGCACTTCCTCAACACCATGGAAGCCTCCTTCGTGCGTGCAATGCTCGAAAACCAAGGTGCCGAAAACCCCACGCGCCACTCCCTGCCGCTGGATCGCTATCTACCGGACACCTCTGATTCCACGTTGGATTTGAAACCGCACCCTCGCCGCTGCACTAGAAAACTCCATGCACCCGCAGGTACGTGATCGCACCCCTCATAAGTTAAACCACCCGTGCATTTTAGCTACCACTGGTTTGTTATTACAGTTGCTTTGGGTTCGGTGGGTTGGGTTTGTTTGAGCGGAGGTGGGTGTTGATAAGACAGCGTTTGGCTGCAAGTTATTAATTTTTTTTATTTTGATTGAAACGGTGGTGGCGGTGGACCGGTGGTTGACTATGTCAAGTCCCAAACCAAGCATGTAAGCGGTGTCGAAAACAAAGAATATGCCTCTTAGATATTTGTAGATCTTTTTCCTTTGGGATCTGGCCCCACTACCAACATTTTTTATTTTTATTTTTTGCATTAAAGATAAAAACTATACACTGTAAAAAAAAATAACAAAAATTATTAGAATTATAACAGTTAATACAATATTTTATTCAACAACATTTTCCCTCTTCTTTCATTATTCATTATATTCTATTTTTTCTCTTTTAATTCTATCATTTTTTTTTACATTAATACAATTTTATTGGATTTAGCAAGTTTTAGCTGGATATAGAGAAAGGGTTGTCTTCATGGTACAAGTTATGTATTAACAATTAATTATTTACAATGTTGTTGAATAAAAATTATATTTACTCAATTAGTTAAACATTTAATGCAGGCTTATTTTGGCTTAACTGCAGTTAGTGGGCAGATTTTTTGGGAGAAGAGATATTATCTCTCAAAATTTGATTAAAGCAAACTAAATATTGTTAGTCTATTTTTTAATTGTGTCAATTCATTAAAAGATTTTGTCCAGAAAAAAATCTCCTAAACTTTATAGCCATGTTCTTGAATGTACCTATTCGGAATGAAAAAGGTCTCTCAATCCACTTATTTTGTGTCCTGTTTTAATTTTAAGATGGATCACTTTTTGACCACCTTTATTTTTTTCTTTTCCAATTCCTTTTTTAGTTTAAATTTGGTGTTGCTTCTTGCAGTAGATTCAATGGGTCCAACTATGAGAAGACCGAGGAGGAGATCATCTAAGCCCTACAACTCATCCCAGGACCAGGTGTAATAAATTTGCATGTGTTTAGGTTTGTGAAGAGTAAAGGTGTTTCCAGCCGTTGGATCATAATCCACCGTGGAAATACTGAATAAGAAACTTATTTATAATCACATGATTTTCTCAAAGGTTTTGTGCATGCATTGTTGGAATTTTAAGATAAGGATATTTTGTTGAAGAGATAAACTAATAAATGATTTCACGTGTCCCCACACAGGTGGTCCCACATGCAGAAAACCAAAGAGAAGATGCAGCAGCATGTAAGGGTGATGACGATGATAAAAGAGCACAAAATTAAGAAAATTAATGTTTGGTGTACCTTTTCCACCAACCCCATTTTCATTTCCAATTTATTTGTCTTTGATCTTTCTCTAATTCGTGTCATGTAAGTTTTCTTTATTTGCTAAGAGCTTGTAACTAAAATCTTCTACCTATATCAGAAGATATTAAGAAATTGTGCATGCATATCAATGAAGGAAGAAGCAATTTTTTTTTTTTCATTTCTTTGCATCATAGTTATTACTTCTCTTTTCGCTTTTCCAATGATGACAAAGGAAAAGGTTTGGGAGGTGCATATTACGGGTGAGAGATATTTTATGTGTAGGAATATGATATTAACATTATTTGACAGTGCTGTGGGGAGAATAGTAGATTCTGATAAGACTTTTATATTATATATATATACAATAAATTTTTACTTATGTGATGAAAATGTAAAAAATATCAGGTTATTTGATGTTCTTTAATTAGGGCACGTGAATATGTGGATTGTGATTAGATTGAAGGATAGGGACATGAGAGGAGTTTGGTACCTTATCTGTATGAATATGTTGGAGGTAGCAGTGGTTGGTTGGTAAATGTTTTGAAATCAAAATTCCGTGATCCATATTCTGTGTTATGCTTTTTCTTCTGTGTTATGCTTTTTCTCTTCTTTTAGAACACTCTCGTCTCATCACCAACTTTCCATGATTGCTTCTGATGTGAACTCCTATTCCACCATTGGATGAAGTTTAATATCTGCGTTCTCCTGTCTGTTTATACTTTGTATTGTAGTTATCTGAAATAGTTGTAGCTCGAAACTTAGGTTTTTCTTTGGTCTCTAATGTAAATAATAAAGTTGGTTTTAAAATTGTTCGATGTGATTGCGATACGTGCCTCAACTAATCCAAATTATATTTTTAAAAATAAAAGAGATAGTGAGTGAATGTTTAAATTTGATTACAAAACCGTGTCTGTCTTAACTTTTGTGTTGTCTTTGCAAATCGAATATGGCAATATGATAATTGTACAAATGATTTTATTAATGTGATAAGAGAATTCGTAGCATAAGCTTGACAAAAAAATTTACATGTCTGTCTTTGTTTTTTTTATTATTATTTGCTCCCTCTGTTAGTTTTTTTTTTAAGTATTGTTCAAAATTATTTTAGAAAAAACTTTAAAATGTAATATTTTTTATTTTAGTAATTTTTTTATTTCTATATCACAATAAATACATATATAAAGGCTAATTAAAAATTTAATGAAGTATACCAATACCAATGAAAAAAAATTAATATTAAATTAAATTTTAAATAGAAATAAAAATATTTTAAAAAGAGCTATTTAATGAAGAAAAAAATAGCCTTATAATTTCATTCATCCACACACTTTCATCGGGTCTCCTTTAGACCTAATAGCAGTCCCTTAAAAAAGAAAATATAATGGAGGATTATTTTATCTAAATTAGTGGTTCAAAGGTGAAATTTAAGATTGTAGTTTTGTTAAATTTGAGAGTTTTATTTTTCTTAATCATATTGACTGGAGCTTGAATATAAGTTATCCAAGATATTGGTGCACATTAGGTGATGTCTAAAAAGGTGCTGAATTATTAAAATTTTGAAGTTACTAAAATTTTGGATTAATATTATTAATTTCTTTTGTGTGTGAAAATCATCTGGTTTGTTTCCAGTGTGCAAATATTCTCCTGTTCTCTCTGTCAGACTTTAATTTTTTATCTCTTGAAAAACTTCTTAGATGTCAATTGGCTGTGGTTAGTATCACTGATAAGCCTTTCTAATGTATTAAAATTGATGATTCTTTATTATGCTATTCAATGTCCATAATGGCTTTGACTATAATGCTGATAAAGAAGATGGCTTTCACTAAAGAATTTTAAATAAATATATGGAAAATTTCAAGTTATATTTTACTTACCCTTTTGGACTCAAATATAAAAAAAAAGAAAATGATATGAAATAGATTTAAGTATAAGTAAGTCTTAATTAATATTTTAATTAATATTATTATTTAGAAAATATATCTTTTTATTTTATGAAATCCATATATTAAATAAATTTAATTACTATTTTTAATCTATATAAAATTAGATAATTTTATTTATATTTAAAATTAGAAATATTTTAATACCTATATATATATATATATATATCATATTATATATTTCACCATTAAGGCGAAAATGAATAAATAGAGATATTTTTCTCTATTGAAACACTATGCTATACCTGTGTAACATTAATTACACCAATCTGTACCAGTGATAAATATTTATTATTTCTTTTTAGTTAAATTATTTTCCATTTTTATCAATAGTCTTCATGATTCCAATTATTTGCTAGCATTTATATATTTTATCAATTTATTAATTAGTTTCCAACTTATTAACTCTTTAACATTATCTTTAAATTTATCTCAGTTGTTTCTCTTCTCCCTCTTTTAATTTTTAAACATGTAGTATCATGTTGGAGTAAAAATTATAAAAAGATCTTAGAATAATTGTATTAAAATAAAAATTTAAAAATAATGTGACATAATAAAATTCATATAAATTAAATTAAGAACTTATACAATGATTCTGAGAATAACTTGAGATGAACTAATTTGGCAAAAGAAAGTGGTGCTTTCTCCTGGTTCACATAAGGGAAATATTTTATTCAGCTTCTATATCCAACAAAAAGCAGAGTCTCCAACAAATGAAGGAAACACAGTGTGCACCAATGGAATGGATAAGGCATATAATATGAAACTGGTGGGCGTCAATAACTGTGTGCTGTAGTTATTGTTTCTCTGAAAATATCTGTTGTTTTTTCACATAAATAAAAAATATATATTATTCATTAAAGGCAAAATTAGTTAGAAGGAGTGTTCATAAATAACACCAACTACAACTAGGTAGGGCAATGAAGAAGAAGAATCAACACTTATTTTTTAATGCACTTATTTTTTAATTGAAGAATTGCTAAGATAATAACGGAAAAATACAATAATTGGATGGAGCTTGAAACCAATTTATCAAGTTTTTTTTTACCACATCTTTATATTTGAGCCGAATGATGCCGTTAAAAAAATATGGGTTTTTTTAAAAATGTAGCTAGTTGTGAGCATTTTTGGGACCTTGGGCCTTGTTTATGAGCTAATGTGTGCATGTTTGTGCTTTAATGACGACTCATGAGTGTTTTTGTATAGTTAGACACTATTATGTTTATGAGGGTAGAACAGTCCATCTGTTCTTCATTTATTATATTCTTTTGCTCATAAAAAAGTTTTATTAATTATTTTTGTAATGTTTATCATTATCTACTAATATGGTAGTTATGTATATATTATATAATACTTCAATCACATCATTCCATTGTAATAGAGTGCACAATGAATTAATTTTAACTAAATCTTTAATTACATCTCAATTTGTCACTTTCAATGGAATACTTATGTTAAGTATATAGTCATATATAAAACATATTAATGGTAAAAAAACTAATCTCCATGTCTTATATGAAAATAATTACTTATATTTATTATAGAAAGTGGTGATAGAAAAATCTTCTTATACTTAACATTTCATCATTTAAACTCTTATACATAATTATAATCATTAATAAAATATTTTTTAATGAATTTGATTAATATTATAATTTTTGGAACTAAATATTATATTTGGTATCCTCATCACAACAAATTCATAAAATGTCACATTCATGAAGAGTAATATATGTTATATCAACATCATAATATTATGTCACCATATCTATCATAACAATGAATACATTTAAATATTTTTATCCATACATTATCATGCACACAACTCACACATGACTCATGTATAAAAACATATAAAACATCATCACCACCATCAATTAGGTATCGTCTGCTCAAGGTAGTCTTGCTTGAATGGTCTTGCTTTGTACAACTAGGAAGACCTCCTAACTTGAACAATATCATATTACTTCAGTAATATGACTCAGAAAGCATAGTTGGTTTTGACTCTCCCTAACTTAAATGCCCACTTCATGCTTGAGTGATTAATCGCTTAAGCATCTTCACAATACTTAAGTGATGCACTTGTATAACTAAGAACAAGTTCCAAAAACATATAATACATTGTTTAACTAACACTTGAGCGACTATGAAATGTCAACACATAGTTGCATAATATCACATGTTGTAGAATCCCCTACCACCACTATGACTTACATTTTAATGACCAAGTTATTGCTTGAGCATCATCTAATTCAGAGAAAAGGTACAAGTTATCACTTGAGTTATGCATAGAGATTAACCACCATTAATAACACACATGCATAGTGAGTACTTTAATTTTCAAATTTTCACTTTTAGTATATCATAATGCCCATGAAAAAAAGAAACAAAAGAGCCTTATTAGGTAGTCTACTCTACCAAAGAACCATACGACATAGTAATAGCGAATAAAGTATACTTATAACTACTTCATATATCAATCATGGAGAATAAAGAATATACCTTGCAACATAAGGTAACACTTACAATCTTATTAGTAATGTGTCATGCTAACTTAGAAGTCATTTGCTCAAGAGACTTTGTTCGGTAATCTTCCATATCTCATATTTTGTTAGTGGAGATGGAGAGTTAAGTGGTTTTTCATATCTTCTTACTTCTTCTCTAATCTTAATAAGTCTCTAATGTAACAATGGATATCCCTCATGCAACAATAAATGAGGTGCATTATTTAGTTTTTTTTTCTTAAACAACTACTCTTTTTCTCCTGTAATATAAGAAAAATATTACAAAAATCTATCTTCTTGAGCAACTATATTCTTTTTTCCAACATTATATATCCAAATATTATATTTCTTCTACTGACTTGTTTTATTATAGCTTCTTGAAACTTCATTAACAAAACTTTCTAGAAGGCATTTTGGCAACTTCAATTTAAATTTAGAGTTTATTTGATGTCAAAATAATATAATGATAACGATTTCATAATGCTACCAAAATTTATTAGATTTTTCTTATTTGTAGACCATAAGGATTAACCTAGATCATATTTCTTAAAGATATAAAATTATAGTATCCAATCTTTTTGAATTGGTTCGGAAAGGTGGTTTTGTGTGTAAAAGAATACAAATAAACATATCAAAACAAATATTGATTTAAAAAAATTTAAGATTCAGGATTCAGACATGTGAAACATTATTTCAAATCCAAATACATGCATTAGAATTGTTGCAATTTTTAAAAGATCTAATTCATGTCACTTTATTTGCATTAGACAATTATACTAACATTCAATAATGAAAACTAAATCAGAATCATTGTTTTGACCACAAGTTTATTGAGATAACATTATTAAGGTCAATTACTATATTTGAAATATTGTTTATTTTGGAGCTTAAGTTATATCACAGTTTTTTCTTTAAAAGGTACATCGAAATTGTATTTAAATTGTCCTTAGTCTCGACTGCTAAGCAATTTAGAACTATTAAGCATACTAAAACAAGCCCTCAGTCGATGTCTAAGGAGAACAATGATTCATCTTTGAAATATCTTTTTCGTTTCCATGACAATGTTTCAACCTATCCACAAAAAATGAGTCGATACAACTCAAAGACGTTTTTTTCTAGTGACAATAACCTTCGTGTTTACCATAGGGTTATTCTCATTGGAGAAATATAAAAGAAAAGAGAAAGTTATTGGAGCATACCTAGAAGAAGAAGACATAAGGCATAATGACAACAAAAAATAAAGGGAAATGCAGGAATATTATGATGAACTCCCAAGAGAGGAATGTGAAGGACTTTTACACTATAGAAATGGAAAGTGGAGGGTTTAAAACACTTCATTTTTGAGTGCCAAACTATGAGATACTCAAAAGTCACATCCTAGGATAACATGTCATTAAAAAATAAAACATCAAATCCCAAAAGGACATAACATCTCCAAGGAGTAAAAGCTCATCATTAATGTTGAAAACTCCTCATAAATGTGAATGAAAAACTACCAAATGATAGTCTATCACACCTGTCATAAAGTATAAGTGAAAATACTACATAAGGTAGCAAAGCTTCTACCTTAAAAGTGTATTGTGAAAATAAGACCTTGACACCATAACATTCAAAGTTTGATCTATGTTTGGCTAATAATTAAGCTCGTTCATCCATCATATCTCGTGCATCTCATTCACAGATTCTAAGCTTAGGAATCTTATGTATCACTCGTCTGGAAGATATTCAGAGATAATACATAAAATATTATATAATATGCAAATAACTCATATAGATATATAAATATGATAAGAACGATTAGTTATGAACAATTGATGATATATTGTGTATCAAAATGCAAATACTCAATAACCAACTATTTTGCTTATTTTGATTATCTTTTTAGCTTTTATTCAACGACCAAAAACCTATAAATATGTATCAACCCAACAAGGAGATTTACTTAATTCACACTTACTCAATACTCATATATTTCATATTTTCTATAACTCTTAATAACTTGAGTGTCAACAATTTTTTTATAAGTAGATCTTCCCTCAGCTTTCATTAGAAACTTAGTAACTACCACTCAAAAGATTTAACTTGACATCTTAAAAAATTTCTTCTATCTACCTCTTAATTATTTTGAATTCAAGTCAATTCCTTGGATGATTGTGTGTGTATAAAATAGATAAATAAGATAGTATAATTAATACTTACCTCTGATTACCAACATGATCAAGAGTCTCTTTTTCTTTTTCATTTACTCTTTCTTTTACTAATTTTATTATCGACACTTGTATATATAAATACCATGTGATGATTACTTGTTGAATTTTAATAATATGCAATTTGGTATTTATTTGGTATTTATATATATTTTTTGTAATTTTATTATTTATTATTATTTTCTAGTTCTTATATTAAAATAACAAAATATTTAAAGTATTGATAAATAACATAATTCTATTATAATACATGGTATTTGAAAGAGATTGCATATGAATTTATAGATATTTCATTTTCTATCAGGTAAAGTAAAATTTTGCGGATTATAAATAGCTTGAATATGCAAAACAAATTTTACTTCTATCAAATTGTTACAATAAATTCATATCTATGAAACAATAGTACATGTAAAGAAGAAATAATTAGTTATTTCATTGTAACAGTGACATGTAATATACAATTTATTTCTAATAAGAACTTTTATGTATCTTAGATTATCTCTGGTTTTTATCCTATTTAACACTTTTCTTCATGTTAAAAAAAGAAATTTACAAAAGAAAATATTTGAAATATCTTTTATATTTTCTATAGTATTCTATATATTTTTAAAAATCATTTATTAATAAAGAGTCGTTAGGTAATGTTTGTTTGAAATATAATAATTTTCATGCTATATTTTCAAAATAATGTAATTATATACATAGAGGATTTATAAAACACGAGCTTTATTTTAAACTTAACATAAATATGTGTAATAAATATGTGTAGAACAATAAATTCCTTGCAGTGGTTATTGTTAGAACAAAGGGGTCCAACTGTGACCTTTTGAAAAATTCCCAATTTGTGAAAAACAAATGTATCTTATTAATGTAACAGTCAAATATAACAACACATAACTCATAAGAGTACCTTCATTATAAAAGAATAAGAAGATGTTATAAGGAGATAGTCAAGAAAGTTAGCTTCACGATTAAAAAAGAAAATCTTCTTACATGTATGCAATATATATGAATAAGTAAGGAAATGCATTACTTATTACATTTTTTTTATTTTAATCCCTGTTATTAGGTTTTATGGAAGTAATATAAGATGTAATGTTAAGAAAAGAACGTATGGTTAATCTTTTCTTATGTTTATCATTCACCTTCTTAGTGCTCGATAGTTTTTTTTTTATTAATGTAACACCCTATAACTTGTAATATTTTTTCATTTCTAAAATACACTTATATACTTTTGGAATATCAAGTTTCAAAAATAAAAATCAATACCAAAAACTTGGAGTTTCAAAAGTATAAATTTGAAATTTTCAAGCTCTAGAATTCATAGTTTTTGTTTACAGATAAGTACTTGTTCTTGTTAAAAGGAGTATTTGAAAATCGTTGAAATGTTAAATAAACAAAAAGTAAGTTCTTTAAAGGTCCGTTTCCAAAAACTTTTTCATAAATACAAAAGAATAAAATAAAATATTCAAAAACTAAAATGAATTATTTACAAAAATATTTTTTTTATTTTTTTAACTTACATAAAAAGTAATTTTATCTTTCAAATTATTTTATTTTTTAAATTTAATTGCTTATTTAAGCTGTAAATTTGTTCAAATTTAACCTTTTGGTATTTAAAAATTATTTATTTAGTCTTTCCAGATATCATTAGTTTGTATATACATACCATCTTAATTTGTTCTGGTCTCTATCGTCTAAATATTTAAAGACTAAACTAAAAATAGTATATATTTTAATTTTCTTATACTTTTTTAGGTTTAAGTTTATGACGTCATCTTCAATGAGAAAGGCTCTTTTGCTGTTCAAGCCCAAAACTTGCTTTAACCAACCAAATGTGCGATAAAACAGATTTTCATTCCTCAAACATACAGAATATTCATGTTTGGATTAAAATTTAAAAAAATATATATTTTTATGAATTAAAGTGCATAATAGTAACAAATTCCAATGCATTAAATAATAAAGTTATTGTTTGTAGAAAAAAAGTATGTCTATTCATGAAAGGTGCATGCTCCACTTCTGAGGTTATTTTATATATTAATAGAAAGCTATTTGTTACATCTTTATTGAACCAAATTTTATCTTCATTAATGCTACGAGACTATATTTTTCTTTTAAACATATAGAAATTCCAGCTAATATCCTTACCTATCAAACTTAATTCAAAATTTATTTAATTTGAAAGTTAAATAAAATATTATGTTGAATATATTACAAATTGCATTACTAGAAAATCATCATTTAGTGACGGACGAAATTTGTCACTATATTTCATAAATCAGTCACTAATTAATTTTATCATTATGACCAAATTTTATATTGACTGTTTATTCGTTTTCTTATGAAAAATTTAACTACAAAAATAAATGTTTTTTAATTCACTCACATATATACGTTCAAATTGAATAAAAGTGTTATCGGTGGCTGTTGTTGAATAAATAACAACCACAGAATCTTAGTTGTTAAAGAGAAGTAAATAATAAAAAATCAATCATAATTTTAAGAAAAAAATTATGACGTCATTTTAGTTATTAAAAAGTTATTATTAACACTCATTAGTGACGGATTTTTTTTTATTAAAAAAAACTAGTTCTCTTATTTTTTTATTTTGTTCTTTTCAAAATTTGACATGCTTAATATAAGTAAAAGAAAAAGATATATAAAATTTGTATATAAATTCAATTACAACTTTAATACTTATAAAAGAAAAAAAAAACACAATATATAACAAAAGTGAATATTGATAACTTGTAAGTACCAATCAAAAATACATAAAATGTAATAATAAGCTCCAAAACATAAACACATTATTAAGTGCATATTCATACAATAAATAAGTATTCACATAAAAAATTCACAATAAATAACATCAAAATAAACATATGAGAAAAAGTATTATGATCTGAATTAATTCTATGGTCATATAATGATTAGTGTAATCTAAAATAATAATGGATGTGTTAGGATTTGACGATCCAAACTTAATATTGAAATGTTGCAAAATAAGTTATATTTACTTATTTTGATAGTTAAATTTTTAGTTATACTTTTTTTTTAATGTTGCATTAATTATACTGAGTGTCATCTTCCTTTATTCATTTAAATTTAGATAATTAATGAGTTAAGTATAATAAATATTGATATATTTTATTTTTAATACAATAGGGAAAAAAATTATAGTTTTAGTATAAAAATTTTAATTTTGTTTTTTATTTTCTTGAAGTAATTGTTTTGGATAAGTGTTTATAACTAAGCTAAAAGTTATAACTTCTAATTAGGGTATAACTTTTTCTACTTAATATTATAGCAGCTCAAGTCCTATGATTTTATTGTAATTTGGCTCATTTGACTTCTCTCTCATGACAATTGATGTCATCAACCTCTTTCAATAATTCTTAGAATCAAATATGTTAGAATCAAATTCTTAACTAAAAATTATAATCATTAGTTAAAATCAACTCTTTCTACATACAAACGTATCAGTTCAAATGTCACAATTATTAAAATAAATTAACATTAGTATATAATTAATTTATTTACTTTTTTTTACATTTGTAAATTTAAAATTCTTAGTGATTTATTTAAGATAATTGTATATTAATGTTGATTTTATTTAATAAAAACATGAGATAATTACTAAATATTAAACATATGTTTAATTACTTCAATCATTAATGGAATTCAAATAAAAATATTTTTTTCTTATTATATTAAAAATATATTAATATTTATTGTATTTTAAATCAAATATTTATCCTATAACTTTTGAATCGTCCAATACACTTTTGATTTAATTTACCACTTGATTTGAGCTTGTAGATTAGGTAGCTTTTGAACATAAACATTTTGTTCAATTTACAAAATAGATACACATTTTCTTTCTCGTTTAACCTCCAACAACTAAATACTATATTATATTATATTTTTACTCTTAATAGTTAAGTTTTTTTATAACGAAAAATAAAATTAATAAAAATATTTAAGGAGTGTTCCAATCCTAATAAAAAAACACAATAAAAAAATATATTTATTTTAAATCTAAATCCTACACACAAAAATATTCCATTAGAATAAAAAGCTTAAATAGATACAATGCATTTAGTATATAAAGAGATATTCTATCCACTATTATTAAAAATACACTACAACAAAAACGATCCAAAAATTATATAGATAGAACTTAAATCTATTTTATATTTTTCTACAATAAAAAAACGAAGTCACGATTCTTAACATCTTGAACTTGTCAACCTAACTAAATTTGGTCGTTGAAAATACTATTCAATCGTAAATTCGATCACTAAAATTTATGAAAAAGCATATATTAAAAAATAATTGTAATCGTGATTGATTGAGCTACCTAATAAATCACAAAACTAGTTACTATTTTATATATTTGATGAATATCGGTATCCGTGACAAATTCAATCGCAATTTTGCCACCTACTAAAATTTTGCCGTGATTTTGGACGTTAATCTGCATTTCTTTTTTCTACTAATGTCTCAATCCGTGGCACATTTAAATTATCAATTATTTGCGATGATTTATTGAGAAAAAAACTATTAATAATGTTACCGACTCAATTAAATTATTATAACTTTTAAAAATATCATGATGAGTAGAACAGCAAAATAACATGAAACTCACAAGTTGGATAATAAATTTTGTTTATATAAAATAATATTTAATAAAAAAAATTATGGTGAGTGAATTCAATCCATCCCTTTAGTTGGTGGATTGAGTAATAACTTGAAGAACTTTAACAAAAAGCAACATATTTTCTCTCGTTACAATAATTGAAAAATTTAAAAGCTAGCTTCAAAAGTATTGCAAATTTATTTTTCTTAATATATGTGAAGTTAGTTTTTATTTATTTATTTATATATAGATAATAACGAAGGCAACACTTTTTTATTTTTATTTTTTTGACTCAACTATTATTTGGACCAAAAAATTAGGTATTTGGCTTATGAAACTTCTCATCAAATTCAAACATTCACACCACACGTCCCCACAAAAATCAGCATTTCATGTTTTACTTTTTCCACATTGGCATGTTAATTTGTTATTTCAAGAGGTGACATCTCACCATATATATATGAGAGAAAAAATGGCGACAAGAACAACAAGTCACTTTCCTTTGGTGGATAATTATGCATTATTTAATAATAAGAAGAAGAAGATAATAAAAGCTGTGGCTATATACAGAAATTGGTGGTGCAGCACCTTTGGAATTAATGCAGGGACCAGAACAAGGAACAAACTGAGGAAGATTTTCGCAGTTTGTGGAAAAACACTAGGAAAACGATCACACAATACAGTTTTTGAGGCTGCAAAATTTGGTCTGATTGAGAGAAACTGTCTCTGCATGCATGCTTCTTTTTATATCTTATGTCTTCAATTGCTGCAGCATGCATATGATAGTGTTAGCAATGTTATTTAAGGTTAGCATGAATTAGAAGATTGATTTGAGGAGTGTTGGTTATCTTTTCAGAAACATCTTTCAAACATCAAAATCTAATCATATTTAGAAATATTAAAAAAGTTTTACATGTGTTTTTAATTTCTGAAATGTGAATTAAATTTATTTTTGCTCTTTTAAATTTAATTCCTTTAATTTGAAGCACTTGTTTTAATCCGTTTGTTTCAAATATTCTTAATAATTTTATTTATACTAGTCTTAATTATTAATTTATATATTTACTTTTGAAAAATATAAACTTATTTTTTTATGAGGTTGTTGTCAATTGGATTTGTGATGGTGAATTACTAAAGAGCTTCGAGGAGTTACAAAGGCTTGAACAATCATGTGAGTCTTGGTCCAACATACAAAATACTCATTCAATGATCCATGTATAAAAACTGAACTTATTTTAAGTATGTACTAAAAGTTTCAACACAAGTCAACTGCAATCACACACCTCTGAAAATAGTGGTTAAAGATGGTCTGTAGATATTTTTTTTATAAGAAAATATAAAAAATAAATAAATTTAATTTTTCTATTAATGAAAATTAGTTTATGTATAAATTCAATAAATTCTCTCTTACATGTTTTTTTTCACTTGTATAAAAACTAATTTTAATTTATAAAAAAGTTAATTTCATTTTCTTTCTAAAAATTATTTTCAAGAGGTTTGTTTGAACATATCCTTAATTCATAAGATACTTTTTCAATACAAAATTGTAACAAAATTAATGCATATTACAATAGACAATATTTCAGATATCATAATTTTAATTATATAAATTGAAATTAGGATAAAAGTTTAGGTAACTTTTATTTTTATTTTGGATTGATTATTAGTTTATTTTGATATATACAAAAATTTTACATTACTCAAAAGTCCACATCCTTCATGAATATTATCATTTCATTCCTTTAATCTATTCTTTTCTAAATATAACTATAACATTTCTGTTAAATTTTTTACTCTGAAAAAGTATATTAATATAGAAGAAATTCATTAAAAAAAATTGTTGAAGTTATATATTAAGTAGAAATTAGTAAGAAGAAGAATACATAAATAAAAGAAAATTCAAAATCTTATTGTTTAAATAAATTAGATTAAAGATAGTATTTTAATTTTTGTATATGTTATTTGGTTGAAGACTAATTAGTACCTAATTTATTTATTAAATGTCAAACTTCTTATCAAAAAACTTAAGTTGATGAAACAAATAGATTAAACAGATTCATGATCCATTAGAAATTGATTAATGAAAAGAGAGGAACACAATAAAAGTATGTGGAGCCTAAACACCCCAACAATTAATATTATTTATTATTATTTTATTCTATTCTTCAATTAGGGCTTGTATTCCCTTGTTTCTCTTCCATGATCACCAACATGAAGTGGCACGTGACCATGTCTGGAACAGCTACCGAGTTCTTTTCTCGTGTATCAAAAAGGAACGTTGAGCGATTCAACTCACCAATCACCAACAATATACGCAACAACCTGCCCAATTTTTCTTTTTTATGTTAGTAAAATATAATATCATTTTAAATATATATAAACATGAAATAAACATTTTTTTTGAGATCGGAATTAACCAAATTTTTGTTGTGTTATTAAATAAATAAGCAAATAACATTACCATTAAAAAATCAGTATAACATCCCGTAAAAGTTATATATATCACACTTATTCATGATAATTTGTGAATTTAATTTTAATACATTGTAATCACCAAAATGATAGTAAAAAAAAAGGCCTTCACACTTGTTTACACTAAAATCATTTCTATATTACAGAATTGTCCTGGTGTAAATAATTCATTAAGTTTTTAATTTTTACTGACCAAAAACCCTAGTTCTTATTACAATATGTTGTGTATATCCAACTTCGTTATTTTATAACTATGTCAGTTAGGGTTTTTATCTCTGTGGTTAGGTAGTGTGACAACTTACTAAGTACGACACTATCTGTTTCAGAAGTCTCACGAGACCAAGTAACAGACGATGCTTGGTTGCATGTCCACACATGACGTACTTGGTCCCTTTGCTCCGTCTTCAGTGAGTTGTCCAAATCTATGTATATCTTCTTGTGTTTGTTTCTGATACAATGTGCACTTTGGAATATGTTATTATTCAATTAAGTCAAATTTCAGAATATTAATTCACATTTTGTGAAATGATTGATTTTGAATAAGGTATTGTGTCATAACTCAGGTTTATTTTCACTTTAGGTATTAACTTTTCACCACTCATTCAATCAATTTCTAAAATACTTTTGTTTTTTTTTTCTATATTTTTCAATAAAGGTTTCGGATCACTTAAATAAAGCATTTAAAAGATGTTTCACTCCATCTTTGTATGTTCACAGTCTGCTTTCCTTTAACTTAAATCATTCATATAACTTACAATAATAATTTATTATTTTTATTAAAAATTAATATATAAATTAAATTTCGTTACTTATTTTCTAAAAAATATTTAAATAAATTTCATTACAATAATTAGGAAATAACTGATATTTGCCCACTATAATACTTATATTGTGTTCCGAAAGTTATATATATTTACTGTCTCGTGTAACTTATCACTTTCACTTTTCACAGCTGTTATTTTTGTTGTTTGATGAAACATTTTTCCCTGTTTTCAAACATTCGAATGTATATGTGAAAAGACAAATTTACCCTCTGGTGAGGGGATCTTGACATTCCAAATATTACAAACAGAAAAAAAAAAATAATCATACTTTTACAATAAGAAATGATGGAAATTTGAAGCAGACAAAGGCTGATGAGAGATAAATTAATGGAATGTAGTTTTAATAAAAGTCAATATCATGATAAATTAAATTCCCAAAGGCGGAAGAATCTGAAATTTTATAGTTGTGACATAGGAGAGAAAATAGTGAAAAGATCGGTGGCAAAGGAAGAGTCAAGGAAGAAAACTCTCAGATATTATGATTAGAAAAATAATAAATTAATTCTAAAAACTAAAAATTACTTTATGATTGGTTTTAATAGATTTATGTTCAAATCGTCATTTTTATACATCCAGATTAATTTTATATCTATGAACCGATGTTAAAGAGGATTCGTGTAAAAATGATCATATCTTTATAGATTGTTTGAATAAATTTTGTTAAAATAAAAATGTACTTTTATATGTACTTTAAAGAAATATGTTACAGGAAGTAAATTAATTATATTTGTAAGTCAAGAAGATAAAATGATGACAAGACATTACATTACTCACTTGATTATATGTTAGAACCAAGATCTCAAAAAAATTGAAAATGTAAAGAAAGATTAAAGAAGTTAATTTATCTTTATTTGAGCTATGTAATAAGCAAACATTATAGACTATAGCTTTAAAGTGACTACTAGAAGCAAATATATTTTAAACTTCATTTATTTTTATGTATGAGAATTACTGACATTATTTTTAAGAAGAGTAAAATATTTTGTATTATTTATTGATTATAATTTTAAGAGATTGTAGGCATACTTCATAAAAAATAAGTAAAATTTGTTTTTAGTATTCAAGAATTTAAAACATCCATAAAACTTGAAATGAGAAATAAAGATTAAGTATTTGAAGTAATATAATGAAGGAGAACACGTAAAAAACAAATTTTTGACATTTAATAACAAGTAAAGAAGTATTAATTTTTGACATTTAATAACAAGTAAAGAAGTATTATTAGACAATTTTTAATTCAGATACAGTACAACAAAATGATGCAATAGAATAAAAGTTATCTTTAAAACATCAGAAATGATGATCAGTTTTTTTTTTTTTTTTTTAAATATAAGTAGTTAAAATTACTTATTATGTGACAAATTGATTATCATCAATAACAATTGGTGTGAAAATACAGATAAAGATATGGAAACGCAGATCAACTAATTATTTTTTTATGTATGTTTAGATTTCTTGTGTATGTAATATACAACTCTTTTTTTAAAAAAAAAAACTTAAATCTAAAAATATAGAAATTTTATATTCTTAATACTATAGTAATAGTAATGTGAAGGCACATCCCTTGTTCAATTTGGTTGAGCACATAATTATTGTCAGTCACCAAGGATACAATACTTACAAAAGATGAATAAACTTTACGATACATAAAAGATAAGAAAAATTGGACTTTCTTAAAATATTACTTAATTGAAAGTTTTGTGGTACTTTAAAATGTAAAACTATAAACCAAATTTTCCCTTATTTTCAGTTAACTACAAATTATATTTAAGTATGAATCTTAATAATAAAGTAGAGACAAATTATATTTAAGTATGAATCTTAATAATGAAGTAGAGACTTTGAAAATGTCGAAAATATCATATAAATAAAAAATGGAAAGCATTATATAAATTATAATTTGTACAAAATCACACATTACATAAGTAGTGAGAGAGGATAATATATAGTGACAAATTTAGGTAGAGAGCAATATTAAAAAATCCTTAATTACATTAAAAGAACCTTAATGTTGTATTTAGAGGATCAAAATTTATTGTCAAAGTCTACCTTGATTCAAATTTTGCAACTATGATTTGATATAAAGAAGATATACTGCTAATTATGTGTCATTACTAAGAGTAGTAGGTTAATTTATCAAAGTTATAAAATATAATATTTTATTAATTAGAATTAGAGTAGAACCTTTTTCAATATCATGGTATTTTCCTTGCAGATAAAAAAAAACACTGTCCCACAACTGGAAGTCAACTTGAGCCCATAAACTAAAATAGTTTTTACATTGCATTAGAACCTATTGCCACTCTTCTTCAGTTAAGAAAATCCAGTTATGATCTAGCCCTTCCACATGCCTGCAATGCAATCAATCACCTCACATACTCAAACTTAATTTAATTAGCCTTTTATTATAGAACTTTTTTTTTTCTCTAATGTCAATAATAACTACAAACCTCAGTGCCAACACCAAGTCATTAAATATCCTCTTTGAAGAGGAAGTCATGGCAATTGAGATGGGAAGCAAATCTTACTTGATTTGTTGTTCCCTTACAACCTAGCAGACATTTTATGGTGAAAATCAAACCTCTAGACAACTACTACAATTTTTCTTCCTTTATAGAAACAGTTATTTTAGCATGGTTTTCAACAATCCACAACTTATCCTTCATTCCACATGGAATCCAATCCCTTCCTTATCTTAATCTTGGTTTATGATAATGATATATATAAAGATAATTGGTAATTGCCAGTCCTATTTAAATGAAAGAAAAAAAAAGTTTGAAATAAAAAAACTAATAAAGTAATTTTACCACTTACCTTGAAAAATAAAGATAATAAAGATAAGATAAAGGGAAGTATATATGATAATATATTTATTTGAGGAAAAAAGGTGTAGAAGTTTCTTGAATTAAGAAGAGGCGTGGAAGCTATCTTTAGGTGGATGCTGGGAGAATTCCACACCCATCAACATGCAAACAAATGCGGTTATTAATAAACAAAAGAAAACAAATCCCTCATTCACACGGAACTTTCTCGACATAAGATGTAACCCAGTACCTTCTCGCCCCTTCCTTTCTATTCTTTCTCTTCACTTTCTTTCTCTCTCCTAATCCTTATATTTCCAACGGAACCTTCTAGAACCACCATAACCCCAATCTCTCCCTTCTCTCTCGCGCATCCACACCATTCTTTCATGGCGCCGCCGCCTCCGGTGGAACACAACAGCGACTCCACCACCTCTGCTGCCGCAGACTCGCAGAGATCCATTCCCACGCCGTTTCTCACCAAAACCTTTCAACTCGTCGATGACCAATCCATCGATGACGTCATCTCCTGGAATGACGACGGATCAACGTTCATCGTTTGGAACCCTACCGTCTTTGCCAGAGACTTGCTTCCTAAATATTTTAAACACAACAATTTCTCCAGCTTCGTTCGCCAACTCAACACTTACGTAATTCATCTCAATCACCTCGCTATATTTTCCTATTATTTGTTCTGCTTATTTTGATTTGTTTTTCTGATTTTCTTTTTCGTTTTTGCCTGGTTTGCAGGGATTCAGGAAGGTCGTACCTGATCGATGGGAATTCTCGAACGAGTGTTTCCGCCGAGGCGAGAAGCGGCTTCTGAGCGAAATTCAACGGCGGAAGATTTCTTCGCCGGCTCCGTCTCCGTCTCCGTCTCCGACTGCTCCGGCAGCGGTTGTTGTACCGGCGCCGATGCCATTGACTGCGATTCCTATCATTTCGCCGTCGAACTCCGGCGAGGAGCAGGTGATATCGTCAAACTCGTCACCGTCGCTGGCGCCGGCAGAGCTCATCGACGAGAACGAGAGGCTGAGGAAAGAAAACGTTCAGTTGACGAAAGAGCTTGCTGAAATGAGATCGCTCTGTAACAATATCTATGCTCTCATGTCAAATTACGCTAACGCCAACGGCAACACTAGCGGGAACGGAAGTTACCAAATGGACGGCGGTGCTGGTTGCGTTCAGGGAAGTAGGGAGTCCGGCATGACGGGGTTGAAGCCGCTTGATTTGATGCCGACGAACCGGACTGATACGGCGGAGGAGATGAATCCGAAGCTGTTCGGTGTGGCGATTGGAGCCAAGCGCGCGAGGGAGGGAGGAGGAAGTTGTGGAGATTGTGAAGAAGAAGATGGAGGAAAGAAAGATACGCTGCTGCCTTTGCATCACCCAAGTCCTGCGGACGTGAAGCCTGAGCCGTTGGATTGCCAGAACCACCGCGAGAATCAAGAAACGCCGTGGTTAAGTCAGCGCAACATAGCAAATCAGAGGGTGTGTAACTGACATGCGGCGACAGTTAAGTGAAGGAACATTTTAGATTTAGAAACGCAATGGCGTAGGGAGTCCGAGACCCGGCACGCGGAGACGCACGTGAGAGTGTCACGTGCATCGTTTAACCGTTTGGGACCAATTCCCAGAAGGTTCTCAGAAGTCAGATGAAAATGATACTTTGTAATCTTCTTTCTTTTCCCTTTTTTTATTTTCTCATTTCCCTTTTTTTTTTCATTGATTTGATTTGGACTGTAGATTTGCCTTTGAGGGTAGTATTGAAGATTTTATTTAGTCCTATAAATTATTTTTAGCTCTGGAAAACTCAATATGTTTACTCATTTGAATATATTAATTAATACAATACTGCAAAATTGTGCTTGCTTTTGTATTTTTCTTTTTCTCTTCCCTTTTTTAATTTTCAACTAAATTTATGAATAGTATGATTCGGTTGAACACCTAGACAAAAGGATAGAGGGTTTTTGTTTCTAATTAGTTGTCACGGATTATTCTGTGTTGATAATAGATTAATTCACACTAATGAATCTTAAACTGAAATTGAGTTTATGAAGTGAAAGGAAGAGGAACGTAGGTTCTAGAATAGTTAAATTAGGTTGGAGAAGGTGCCGAACTAAAGATTCCTAGCCATGGAAACACACGTTGAAAGTCTTGGTAACAGAAGAGAATAAATGAGATAACTTGCATTGGTCCGATTAGAAATTAATTAGAGAGAAAAAAGGACAGATATTTATGTGGGGAAAATTTCAGTTTTTTGTATAGATATTTATGTGGAAAACTTTTAAGTAAGTTCTTTAAGAAGAAATCTAGTTATTTGTTTTTCTTTGATTATATATAAAAGAGTGAAGGACAAACAAGAAGAAATATAAATATACATTATAGTCTTTACATACTACTATAGTTGTTAATATTCGTGTATATAAACGTGAGTTATATTTAGTTATTTTGTATTTAATTAGGTTTTAAATTAGCATTTTTATAAGATTTTATATTGTCCATTGCATTAATAATTTTTAATATTTTTAATATTTTTAATTATTAAATAATACATATTAATAATTCTCTTCGGCAAAAAGCTGCTTCTTGTAAAAAATATTTTAATAATAAATTTTGTTAAACATTCCTATATAGTTTTAGGATTAAACTTTGTAAGTAACTATATTAAAATTGTAAAGTAAAGGTTTCCTTTCTAATTATTTTTTTACAATAATGAATATTCCGTATTAATTCTTATTAAAACTATTATATCAGTGAGTTGTTTTTCAATATTTTCAATATAGAGTAGCATGTTAGATAGACTAGTATGTTAAATACGTCGTGTATCATTTTAAGACATACGTCTTCGTGTATCATTTCCAGTGATCTTATTTAATGAAGTTATTTGAAAAACAAAACATGATTAAAAAAAAGTATATGGATAATTGTTATTTAAAAAAGTATATGAATAATTGTTATCTAGTCTATTTAGAATCAAATAATAATATTTTAAAAAAAATATATAGATAATTGTTATCTAGTCTATTTAGAATTAAATAATAATATTTTATTTAAAAAGTGATTGATGAATACAATTGAAATTTTCATAATAGTATAAATTAAGATTTAAGATTGGATCAGTAACAAATTTAAATTTGAATCTCTTATATTTAAATTGGTGTTTGAATCTAATTTTATGTCTAAAATTAATATAATAATTATAATCTACAGCTATTATTTGTGAGATCAATATTTTCATTTTTGTATTTTGATTCCTACAGGATTTAATTTTGACATAATATCTAGACTTTTGTGGATAAGGATTGTGATATTTTTTAAATATTTTATTTTTATTACTGATAAAAAGAATTCAAAATCAAAGATAGTGTTAAAATAAATTTATGATTGGCATTAATTTAAACCGTAAATCTTAAATGTTTTAATCGTGTTTAATTGTTCTACATAAATTTTTTAACGTAATTTTATCTGATTTTAAAACAAATGAACTTTAAAATGGAGGATGGAAAGAAAAGAGCTACATAAAAGGAGGATAAAGAAAGTTTGACTGTATTAATCTCCAACCAAGTAGTTTATAAAAATTAAATTATATTGGACTAAATGATATTACATTATCATACACACCATTTGCTTAAAAAATTATGAGAAGTGAAAAAATAAAACTATTTTCTTTATGGTGAGAATATTTTAATATTGAATTGTAAAATCTACAAAATCAGGTTAGACATTCACTTTAACATATTTAATATTGATTTTGTGCCTTTTTTTCTTATGTAGATACTTAAAAATATAGTAATGTAAGAACAAAAATTCGAGATAGATAATTTATTAAAGTGTTTCTATATGTATTAGAGATGCTTTAAGAAAAATAATTCACTTCTAATATGATCAAATTTGAAAGCAGGGAAGAAGAATGGAATATTGATAAAAGCAATCAATACAATTGAAAAGACTAATTTTATTGTTTTAAAGTATTCCAAAAAAATTGAAAAAAAGTGCATGATGTGTTAGTTTACAAATAACATTATATTAGTTGGAACATTTGTTATATATTTTTGGATTTTTTTTTTCTTTCAAACAAAAAATTCACTGCCATGAGGATATTTTTGGAAGGATAGGGAAAACATCTCATACCACCCAGGTGTTAAGTGGAGGGTTCCATGACAATTTTCTATGAGCTCCCAACCCTATCCAAAATTGGTGATGTCTAAAATTTTAGAAAAAATATGTATTCGTATTAATACATAAAAAATCATTGTTCCATTTAACATTTTCAATCAAGAGCATGCTTGCGGCAACTGAATTATTAAGGATCGTTTAATGTAAGAAAACTTTCCTTTTTCCAATTTATTACGAACTATAAAACTTCATGATTTTATTTATCGTTTATTTTTTTATCTTGTCGTTTGCTTTATCACTTCTTTCTAATATTGACACTTTCATTTAACTACATTCCACGACATGAGATAATTATTGATACATAAAAAATAAGATCTTCTTAAACACTTAGTTGTTCAATAGAGTTGATATTAATTATAGGATATTTGTTAATAAAATTTGTAAAGTTGTTATTCTTACAAGAAAAAAAAAAAAAATTTATTGTGATTTCAACATTTAAACTTAATCAACTCAAGTATCAAAAGACAAATTAGAAAGTTATATATAAAAGTTTAATGTGAAAAACAAAAGGTAAGTCAAGCAACAAAAGTCATACAAGTAATTTTGCTAAAAATACAAGTCTTAGAGTGAGTGTCTAGTCAAGCTCTTACAACATCTAGTCTTTTGGATTGAGTGCTAAATCATTATAATTATTCACATTGTAAAGTTATACTCTTGTGAGTTTTTTTTTTTTTATTTTCTTTGAAAGTGTTTTTTACTTTTTTGAGTATTCTTTGTTGAAATAATAAGGCAGAGAAAAAGACTCATAAATATTGGAATGAGAGTGATATTTATTCAATGTTTACTATTGCCTTTATATAAGCTAATAACTCAAAGGTATGCCACCACATTCTCCACATATTTCTTCTAAAATAAATCATCTACGTACATTAATAAAAGTTTAGGAATTGATAATTATTAATTATAGTAATAAATGGCTGGTGTTGTTTTTTCTTCAACACTTCCCTCAACACTAGCTTCCACTTTGTTTGTCATGCCAAGCTGATGATAGAAACTTTCGAACTTGCTGCCGCTCAAGCTTTTTGCAAGCAAATATACAACTTGATTTTCTGTTCTAACATGCTTCAACTCAATTTCCTCTTTCAAGACTTTCTCTCGGATAAAGTAGTAATGCACCTCCACATGCTTAGTTCTTGCATGAAAAACTGGATTCTCTGCCAAACGTATTGCAAACAAATTATCGCAATACAGAGGAATTTGATACTTTACTAGTTGATGCAAGTCTTCTAACAGTTGCATAAGCCAAGTGCTCTCTTGAGCTGCCATTGCTGCAGCTCGATACTCCGCTTCGGTGGTTGACAAAGACATAGTTGGTTGTCTTTTGCTACACCAAGAAATTGCTCCTGACCCAAGCATGAAAATATATCCGGTAGTTGAGCGTCGAGTATCATGGTCACCTGCATAGTCAGCATCACAATAACCAACTAGTTTACATTCTCCACCTCTCTTGTACATAGTACTATGGTCAAGCGTACTGTTCACATATCTCAAAATTCGACGCATTGCTTCCAAATGAGGTTTCTTTGGATTTTGCATGTAACGACTCATCACACCAACTGCAAAAGAAATATATGGTCTCGTTAAAGTTAAGTATATAAGAGTACCCACCAGTTGTCGGTATATTGTAGCATCTTTTAAAACTTTTCCTTCATGAGCACATATTTTGGTGTTGGGCTCCATTGGCGTTGAGATTGGCTTGCACTTAAGCATTCCAAACTTCTTCAACAAATCTTTGGAATACTTTTGTTGATGGAGAAATATTCCTTCTTAAGTATGATCAACCTCTATACCAAGAAAATGCTTGAGTTGTCCGAGTTCTTTCATTTGAAATCGAACTGACAAATTCTCCTTGGTTCGAAAAATTTCTTCTTCACAATCTCCTGTGATGATTAAATCGTCCACATATACTAGCACGATAGCTAGCTTTTCTTCTTTAGCTTTGATAAATAAGCTAGCATCCGCACTTGTTACCAAATAACCACTATGAGTAAGGAATTCAGCAATCTTACCATACCAAGCCCTTGGTGCTTATTTTAACCCATACAGTGCCTTTCGTAGCTTACACACGTATTCAAATGATCTTGACTTTGAAAACCCATCGGCTGGTCCATGTAGATCTCCCGATCTAGCTCCCCATGCAAAAATGAATTCTTTACGTCCATCTGCTATAAATTCCAATTTTTGGAAGCTGCAAGTGCTAATATGACTCGTATAGTTGTAAGCTTTGCAACTGGACTACATGTTTCATCATAGTCTAGTCCATATTGTTGAGAGAACCCTCGAGCTACTAGGCGAGCCTTGTGTCTTTCGATTGATCCATTTGTACGACGCTTTATCTTGTACACCCATTTGCAAGAAATAGGCTTGACATCTTTTGGCTTTGGCACAAGCTCCCATGTTTGATTTCTATCTAACGCGACCATTTCTTCTTCCATAGCTTTAATCCATTTTGGATGTTGAAATGCTTCCCCGAAGGTTTCTGGTTCTTTTGCATCTGCTTCTTCTACTATGGCAGCACTAACATACTTTGGATTTGGCTTTCTAATTCTTGTTGACCTTCTCAATGGAGTTCGTGCTTCTAGTCCATCAGGCTCATCTTCATTGCTTAGTTGTTGATATACACCAGTTTGCCAAGGACTTTCAGCTACACCTCCTTCAAAATTGCCTTCGTTATCAACATCTTTAGTTTCATCTAGACTCAATCGGATTTGAGAGGATTGTACCACGTCTCTAAAAACATCTGAGTCTGGCAATACTTCCTTGTCTGGGGACCACCATGAAGAAGCTTCATCGAATACCAAATTTCGAGATATGTAGCACTTTCCAGTAGTAGGATCACAACATCTCCATCCTTTTCTTTGACTGTCATATCCTATAAAAATACATCTAACAACCTTCTTATCCATTTTGCTACGTAAATGACTAGGTACAAATACATAGCAAACACATCCAAAAACTCTGAGATAACTAATTGAAGGTTTCAGGTTCCACAATTTTTCAAAAGGGGAAATAAAACATAACCTTTGTTGAGGAAGCCTATTGATGACAAATGCAGTTGTCCTCATTGCTTCTGCCCAGAAGCGTCCTGGTACATTCTTTGCGTGAAGCATGCTTCGACAAATTTCTGCTAGATGCCTATTCTTTCTTTCTGCCACGCCGTTCTGTTATGGAGTGTTAGCGCATGTGAACAGATGGCGTATTCGGCATTCTTGAAGAAAGTTGCAAAATTCGTCTGATTTATACTCTCCCCCATTGTCACTACGTAGACAACGAATTTCTTTGCCAACTTCTGCTTCTGCTACCTCCTTAAACTCTTTGAACTTTGAAAAAGTTTCAGATTTTTTCTTCATGAAGTAAATCCATACATACCTTGAGAAGTCATCAATGAAAGTCACCAAGTATTTCCTCCCACTAATAGAAGCTTGTTTAACTGGTCCAAACACGTCAGAGTGAACTAATTCTAATGGTTCCTTTGCTTTAAATTTGGACTCTTTGTATGGCAGTTGGTGCACTTTTCCATACTGACAACCTGCACATACCTTGTCTTTTCTTACTTCAAGTTGTGGAAGTCCCTTCAACATCGACCGCTTCATCATTACGTCTAATTTAGAATAACTAACATGTCCAAGCCGCATGTGCCACAAGTCTGTCATCTCATTCCTTCTTGTTTTGTCTACGTATGCGATTTCTGCAGACAGTACGTAAACCGACTCCAACTTCTGTCCTTTCATCATTGGCTCTTTTATAATCTCCAGGTCTCGATAAACCTTCACATCTTGTGGACCAAAGAGATCATAATGGCCAGAAGAAGTTAATTGTGCCACCGAGAGAAGATTTTTTCTCATACCCGGAACATGGTAAACTTTTTTAAGTGGCACCTCGGTATCACCATGCTGAGGAGAAACTACCGTATTACCGATGTGAGCTATAGGTAGCTTTGAGTTGTTCATTGTCACGACCACCCAACTTCCCTTATATTCTGATATGTTTTGTAGTTTCTCTTTGTCACCCGTCATATGATTTGAACATCCCGAGTCAACGATCCAATCTTTCTCATAGTCAACCTGTTTCGACGTTGTTGCTTTGAAAGCTAACTCTTCTTCTTCTGCAGCATATAATGCCTCAACATCCCATTCATCTTCACTTTTGGAAGCAGCCACATTACTCTCTACAGACTTTTTCTTTGACCAACAGGTTTTCGCCATGTGACCCTTCTTTCCGCAATTGTAACAGTTTCCTTCAAACTTTTTACCGCTATTTTGATTCTTCGAAGCGCCTTCTGCACGAGCGCTTCCTTCGTCTTGATGATTTCTCGCCTTGTCATTATGCTTTCTTGAGCCACCTGTGGCATGTTGCTTGAAATTTATCCTGCCTCTATTGGCATAGAGTGCCTCTTCTTCCTTCCTTAACGAGACTCCTCCCATTTGCTTAGTGAGGGCTTCTTGACCAGCTAGCAAATTTTCGAATTCAACAAGCGACGGTTGAGTTTGCCATCCTTGTATAGCAACAACAAAACTCCTAAATTCTGGCTTCAAACCATGGATGATGATCCACTTCATTCTAGTATCACCAATAGGAGCCTCTGGGTCCAACTCAGAAATCTCCCGGCATAATGACTTTACTTTATGAAAATATTGTGCAATCATCATGTCGCGTTGCGTCACTGACAACAATTCATTCTCTAGGAGTTGGAGCTTCGTATCGTTCTTCTTAGAGAACAATTTAGCGAACGTATCCCAAGCTTCTTTGGGAGTTTTCGCATCCCGGATATGCTCCAACACATCCTCTTCAACCGTCGTCTTCAAAACGAACATGGCTTTGCCTGCTCTAATTTTCCACTTCCGCAACGTCCCATGCACATCTTCGGCCTCAGGTTGCGTTGCTTCACTACCATTGACGACATCCCATAAGTCTTGACCTTGCATGTATGACATAATGCAGGTAGACTAAGAATTGTAGTTGTTCTGGTTGTTAAGTTTCTTAACACCGCCAACGATTTGTAGATCACTCATCTTAACAATAGGGTGCACACCACAGGCCAAAAAGCGTATGGCTCTGATACCAAATTGTTGAAATAATAAGGCAGAGAGAAAGACTCATAAATATTGGAATGAGAGTGATATTTATTCAATGTTTACTATTTCCTTTATATAAGCTAATAACTCAAAGGTATGCCACTCACATTCTCCACATATTTCTCCTAAAATAAATCATCTACGTACATTAATAAAAGCTTAGGAATTGATAATTATTAATTATAGTAATAAATGGCTGGTGTTGTTTTTTCTTCAACATTCTTAATCTCTATTGTGTTTTTCTTTCCTTTCTATCTTTATGTTTTTTACGTTTTAGTTTCATAGGCTAATTATTTTAATTAGCCATTTTGCTCTATCTAGGTTAACTCCTTTATTTAGCTTTTTTTGCTTTAGTTAACTTTTTGTTTTATGTCATTTCACGCAACTTTACCTATATTTTTAGGAAGAAAAAACTTTTATATGTTTTGATATATGAAGTAAACTAACATCTTCTTTGATAAAAAAATGGTTCATGCATAGTTACTTTCTGCTGCATAATGTGCATAGTTACTTTCTGCTGCTTGATGTCATGTCTTGGAAGAAGTTCTTTTTCTCGTAACATCTAATATGGTATTAGAGTAGGAAAACCCGCTTTGCTTTCGTTGCACAATTTTTTTCTAAAGCAAGTTTACGTTTCAGCATACGTTACAGTAGTCTTCTCTTCATCCTCTTTCATCATTGAAAACTCTTTTGTAGAGTTTCAAGTTGAGGTTATTGGTCTCTTTTCTTTTATCTTTTGATTTCTTTCATGGATTCTCAACACACTAAAGCACAAAATAGTATGGATGAATCTCAAAATCCCTCTAGTCCTTACTACCTTCACCTAAGAGAGAACCTTGGAATGGTTATGGTTAACCCTCGATTGAAGGGAAATAATTACCATTCATGGAATAGAGCCATGAAACATGTTCTTCTTTCAAAGAACAAATTTAAATTTTTTTTTATGGAAGTATTGAAGTTCATGCCATGGATAAACCTCTGTATGATGTTAGGGAAAGATGCAATGTGCCATAACGAATCATATTGAACAAAGCGTTATATACATTGACAACACAAGAGAATCATGGGAAGATTTGAGAGAGCGATTTTTCAAAGGAGTCCACTTCAAAGTTTCTAACATCCTTCAAGAGATGCATTCCATAAAGCAAGGTAAAAGAAGTGTTTCAAAGTTTTTTATGAATTTGAAAACTCTGTGGGAGAAGTTAGATTCACTGCAGCCTACACTATGTTGCACATACGAGATCAAATGTGTCTCATGAAGAATGTCATTAAACAAAAGGATTCTGAACACGTTATGTGTTTCTTGAAAGGCTTAAATGGTGTGTATAACATCATCAAAACCCAAATTCCGATTATGGAACTCTTACCTAGTGTTAATTGAGTTTTTTCTCTGGTTTTACAACAAGAAAGACAACTCATAAGAGGTATCACTCTTGATAATAAAAATGTTATTAACTTTGCTAACAACCAAGGCCACCGAAAGCAACTTGGAAAGAACACAAGTAACAACTATTAGAGAATGCAAGGAAGGATAAGGGTGCACAATCCTAATTTTGGAAAGCAATGTAGTTATTGCAATAAAATGAACCATACGTCTGAGAAATGCTACTCCAAACATGGCTTTCTATCCTGGTATAAACATAAAATGAACATGTCTTTAATAACCATTCTTCTGGCAGTAAACAGAAAATCAAAGTGGTATGTTGTTCACATAAGAGTGGATGGACAAAATATGGAAAATAATACAAGAACCAGAGGTTAACTCCACACATAGAGCAAATAATTTTTTTAATGAATCTACAACTTCTGAAAATAGTAAACATTCTAAAAAACTCATGGATTCTTGACATCGGGGCAACTGATTATGTCTCTTATTCCACTTCTCATTTCACGAGTTTTCATATGATCAAGCCTATTTTTGTGCAACTACCAAATGACTCTCACGTTACTACAAATTTCTATGGTACTGCTCACTTTTATGAGCACTTATTTTTAACAAATGTTCTCTATATTCCTGATTTTAACTTCAATCTAATATATGTTCAGTGCATGATACGCCTTTTAAACTGCACACTAACTTTCTCTCGCGAGCATTGTCAGACACAAGATATCATATTATGGAAGACGATTGGAAGAGCTAACATGCAGAATGATCTCAATTATTTGCAGGCTAGCAAAAATAGTTCTGTCATTGGATTTGTTAATTTTGAACATAATGATGATTATCAAAACATAGACATTGACATTATAGACTTGGTCATCCTTTTGATGATGGTGTATTAAATATATTTGCAATGTGTTTCCTTACATCCAATTCAACAAGAATAGTGCATGTGATTCATGCCATTTTCCTAAACAACATAACTTACCTTTTAGTCGTAGTGATATTGTTTCATCTAATATTCTTGAACTGGTGCATATTGACATATGGGGTTCCACTAATATATCTTCAATGCATGAATATAAACTTTTTCTCATTGTTGTGGACGACTATAGTAGATATCCAAATATATTTGATGAGAAATAAGGTTGAAACTAGAACTACCATATTAAAGTTTATCGCTCTTGCTCAAACCAATTCAATACTAAGATTAAAACTATAAGGTTTGATAATAGACAATAATTTGATTGGAATGAACTGTATGATAAAATGAACATTTATCACCAAACAATTTGTGTTCAGACTCCTTAGTAGAATGCCATTGTGAAAAGAAAACACCAACACATTCTAAACATCACTCGTAGCCTCTTATTTCAGTCTGGTTTGCCTATTATCTTTTGGTCTTATGCCTTAACCCATGCTGTGCACATCTTGAATAGAATTTCCTCTAATGCAATAAAGAAAAGGACCTCCTATAAGCTTATATATTGGCATATAACTTATCTTAAAAATTTAAAAGGTTTTGATAGCCTTTGTTTTGTTTCTACACTTGAAAGAGATAGATCAAAATTTGACACTAAATCCAGAAAATGCATTTTTATAGGATATAAAGATGGAACTAAAGGGTATGTTTCATTTGATATCAAAACTACAGAAACTAGGTTTTAAAAACATTATTTTTTATGAAAACATTTTTCCTTACAAAGTCAAAAAGAAAATTGATTATGAGAATAAACAAGTTAAAAGTTTTTTTTTTGTTGAAACTCCTGTTATGCACTACCATAATAATGATTCGTTCAAGATGAACAAATTGAAATTGTTTTCACTGATAATGTTAGATCGTCCAAAACTAGAAGAATTCCCACCTTTCTAAATGATTATCACCATAATATTTCTAATGTTGTTAATACAAAGAGTTAAGTACCCTATATCTTTTGTTATTGACTACAATAATTTTTCTCAAAAACATATGATTTTGCCTTATCTACTAACCATGAACCAAAAACTTATGATGAAGCTGTAAGAAGTTCATAATGGTAATAGGCTATAGAAAAAGAAATCAATGCACTATAACAAAATAATACGTGGATTATCAATGACCTACCCATTAACAAAAAAAAAAAAACCATTGGATGCAAATGGATTTGCAAAATCAAATACAATGTAGATGGTTCTTTGGAATGCTATAAAGCATGTTTAGTTACAAAAGGTTATAACCAACTTGAAGGAGTTGACTATACAGATACTTTCACACCAGTTTCCAAGTTTCCAAGCTTACTATAGTTAGAACCTTTCTTGCTGTTACTACAACACAAAACTAGTTCTTGAAGCAAGTTGACATTGATAATGCTTTTCTTTATAGATACCTAGATGAAGACATTTACATGATGGTCCCTCCAGGAATGAAAACTCAAAAAGCTAATCAAACAAACAAATTGAAGAAGTCACTATATAGATTAAAGTAATCCAACAGACAATGGTTTGCCAAGTTGTCTTCCTCTTTGAAAGGCATTGGTTTTGCTAAGTCCAACATTAATCACTCTCTTTTTACCAAAGGTACTACATCCACATTTATTGCATTACTTGTTTACGTTGATGATATTATACTTGTAGGCAATTCTTCATGCGAAATTCAAAAGGTTTCTGTGTACCTTGATCAAATGTTCAAAGTTAAAGATTTGGGAGATGTAAAATATTTTCTGGGTCTTGAAGTAGCCAGATCTCACAAAAGAATCCACATATTTAAAGAAAATATGCTCTTGGCATCCTCACTGAAATCGACTTACTAGTTGCCAAACCTGTGGTTACTCCCATGATAAAAAATACATGTTTCATTCATGATGACACTAAACCATATGATTCTATTTCATATCAAAAAATCATTAGAAAACCATTGTATATGATAAATACTTGACCATATATCAGCTATGTTGTTCAGTTCCTCAATCAATTCTCCAAAGCTCCTACTGTTCACCACTATAAAGCCACACAATTTGTAAGATATATAAAGAGTACACCGGTGAAAGGATCGTTCTTGCCTAAAGATACTATCTTACAACTTAAAGGATTTGCTGATTCAGATTGGGCTGCTTATTAAAGCACACGACGATCTACACTGGTTACTACATATTCTTGGGTTCATCTTTAATCATTTCAAAGGAAATAAAAAAAAAAAAAAAACAAAGCACAGTTTCCAAATCCTCTTTCAAAGCCTAGTACCGTGCACTAGCTTCCACAACCTTAGATTACACGACATAGTCTCTGTTGTTTTATATTATGATAATTAGTCTGCAAGACACATTGCCTCCAATCCCACTTTTCAAGAATGAACTAAGCATATAAAGATAGATTGCCATGTTGTCTTTGAGAAGCTCCAAGCTTATTTGTTTCGTCTTCTTCCCATTTCTTCTCATGGGCAACTTGTACACGTTTTCACAAAGTTCCTTGAATCAAAACTTTTCACAAATATTGTTAATAAGCTTGGTATCATGAATATTTATGATCCATCTTGAGGAAGGTTATTGCGTTTTCCTTTGCTTTTTGTTTTTATGTTTTCACATTTTAGTTTCATAGGCTAACTACTTTAATTAGTCTTTTTACTCTAGTTAGCTAACTCCTTTAGTTAGCCTTTTTGCTTTAATTAACTTTTTGTTTTCTGTCTTTTCACACAACTCTACCTATATATAAGGTTGCTTTTTTTCTTTTATAGGAAGAACAAACCTTTATATGTTTTGATATATGAAATAAACTGACGTCTTCTTTCATAGAAAAATGGTTCAAAGCATAGTTATTTGTTGCTGCATAATGTGTATAACTACTTTCCACTACATGATGTCATGTCTTGGAAAAAGTTCTTTCTCTCTTACCATTTGGGGGAGGTTAAGAAGATATAACCTAAAAAGAAGTGAATGCTTGTTGTAACTTAGGAATGTGTGAATACTCGTTATAACCTAAAGAGGTGAGAATACTTGTTGTATTGGTCAGTAGAAGCTCTTAAGTATTTGCCTTAAGAGGAACCAAGATAATTTCTTATGTGTTGTTCTCTCTTTACTCTTACTAGTTACTTTACTTTGTTGCTTATTTCATCATGACTTGATTAAATGGTTTACCAAGATTCTGTTAGACGACGATATATTAGGCAGTCTATTTTTATTCACTAAAAAAAAAAGTTCAAACTTTGTTTAAATCCCATTCTATAACTAATTATACCTATATTACACCTATATTCCTAATATGTATGCAATTGGAGCCTTCTTTATTAAAACATTTGAAGTTCTACATATTGATTATTGTGATAATCAAATATTTGGTATCATTTAAAGCCTCCTTGCTTAACATTTAAGGCTAAGGGTTGTGTCTCTTCTCAATTTTAATTCTTGATCGACATATAAATTTAATTGGAATATAAATAAACAAATAAGGTTAATATCATACGAAACATTATAGTCGTTGCACTACACAATTCCTTGGAAGAAAAACAAATTTAAATGTCTATTTTATTATAATTATGTTAAAGGTGCCAAATATTTATTGACTTTCTTAATAATTAATTTCGATCATAGAACTGACAAACTATTTTTAATAGAAATTTTCATTTTAACCATGTTTTTTCTCTCTGTAAAACTTGATCATGAAACCTTATTTAAGAAACTCAATTTCAGTATTAGACGAACAACTATTATTAGTTACCATAGGAAAAACCGATCATAAACTATAATGTAAGATAAATTTGTATACCCTTTTAATAATTATATTAAAAAACATATCCATGATACTTTAAAACAAATTGGTAGTGTAAAATTATATTACACTATTGGTAAGTTACAATTAAGCTCATGTTTATTCATGCATGCATTATTAGTTACCATAGGAAAAACCGGTGTATTACTTTTCCAAATATGGGCAACGAAGTTCAATGATTGAAGGGAAGAAAACAAAAGATCTTATGGTCACAGAGACATGATAAAAGTGGGACTTTATGGGTTTTTCAAAGAAAAAAACTTGATTATTAAATTAAAAATATAGGATTAGAATTTGAAAGAGCACCAAAAGCACTCTTTCTCTTTTCTTTTCCAAAAGAGAGGGTGTAGTTGAAGATCTTTTGAATAAAAAATTGCCATCATTTTCATTCCATACAAATCCAAGGTTTCTCTAGAAGGAAGGCACTCTTCCTTTTGAGAGCACTTACCCAACCCATCAATATCTATCACTTTCAGCTGCAATTCTTGAATTAATAATTCTTCCATCTTCTTTGCATTGACCACCTTTATTCATTCCTATCATCTTCTATAAGGGGTTTAAATTATATATTTAAAATATATTTTTGAATATGAAGATGTATTTTTAAATTATATAATTTAAAAATATTTTTTAGATAGGATAATTCAGAATTCTTCTATAAGATATTTCTTTTCTAAATTTGTAATTCAGAAGTCAAATATGTTATAACTACAAATTATACTATGTGAAATGTTAATGATATAATTTTTTCTTAATAGTATGATTTATAATTTCTTTATATAAAATTATTCTTCCAAATTATATTATAAGAAATTAACTCGAAAATCAATATCACAGAATAATGTTCTTTATCAAATTCAATGTTCAAAACAACAGCTTACTAGAAAGAACACCATGGGAGCACAATGTTCAAGACAAGAGCTGACAACAATGGAAATTGAACGAATAATAAAATACGAAGGGCAAAATAGACATTTTGAAAAATCGGCGATGCACAAAAAAAATATGGGGTCCAAGGAAAAATTGTCTTAAGAACTTATAGTTTCGGGCCTAGTGTAGTTAAAAGCCCATGAAAGGAAGATAATCCAACCCAAAACTTATTCCAACCTCCACAAACATCTCTAAAACGTTTCTTATATTTTGTTTACATCTCTAAAATGTTTCTTATATTTTGTTTACTGGGAAGGAAACGAGTTAAGTCGAAATCATCACAGAGAATCTATCTTTCACTTGTGAAACAAATAAATAATTTAAATTTATTTTATTTTATTTAAATGAGTTTAATTGAAAGTTTGATTTCATTTATTTTAAAAAGTGAAAGTTTTTAAATCTAATTACTTAATTATTTTTTCTTTTCTATATTTTTTTTATTTTTTTAACTTATTACTATATTTGAATATATTAGATAATAATCTACGACTAAACCTATGTATTTAAGATGTGTTATGATATAGTGAAATTTATGTCTGTGTCTATATATATATATATTATAATATAAAAATTATTTACTTAACATGATTTTATTTTCATACAAATTTTTTTTGATAAATTAGTTTTTAGTACAAAACATTTTATAATTTGCTTTAGTATACTAGCAAAAATTTGACAAGTCTAGGTACATCAGTTTTAGTCCGTATATGATTTTAATGCATTATTTCATTCGTTATTGATGACCTTATATTAAATTTATTATGTTTACTGGCAGTTAATTTTTAGAAAATTTTTATCTGTTATAAATTACTTAGTAAAATATTAAAATTTAGAAAATTTTATCGACTAAAAACCACAAAAAAGTATTAATTAAAAAAACGAATCTGTTCATTTTTCTAAGTATTTATTTAGGTTTTAAAAATAATATAAATATAAGATGAAGGCTAACATTTTACGGGATCAAATTCAAATTAGTTTTCTCTTTTACTAATTTTCAAATTACTAATTGAAGATGCTAGTAGTAAAAAGTATCATTAAATCATTAAGAAAACTACTTAAATGTTATCCCACAAATTAATATATGTTATAATCAATTAGAAAATGTAAAATCTCAAGCCTCCTTTGTTAGTGCAACGCCTTCACTCATTGTAACCATTGTGGATCTATTATATGTTATATGCATTTACTTTTTCTTAAAGAAAAAGAAAAAGAAAAAAACTAAAAGATGAATTAAGAGATGAAGTAAATAATGTCCAACAAATTTTAGTTGCTAGAAATTGTTTTCATTTAAAAAATACTTTTATCGAAAACAAAATCAGAAGATAAATACTGTCAAAAAATCAACTGCCACTGACGTAATAAAATATTATTAAATTAATGCCATATCATCACTTAATACTAGTAATGAACTTTATAATCAAGAATTAAGGATTTCAAACTATACATAATGAATTAAAGAATTAAAAGTATCATAGTAACTTTCTCTTGGATCCTCGTAAACTTCAAATTTTCTAGGTTTTAACATTAGTTTTTCATCAATTCCAACGTTTTGAAATTTCACATATCACATCAAGCATAATGAATTAAAGTTTTAATTTAACATTATCTTTGTAATTTGGTGAGTTCTTTTTTTTTTTCCTTATTTTTAGGCAGGTTAGTAGATCAACTCAATCCCCAACAAATTCAACTTGGAAGTGAGGTTGTACGTGAATTGGATCCAATTTTTCTATTCATTATAAAATATTTATATTTTCAACGTACTTTAAACCCACCATAGAACTAGAAGGTTTGGACTCTTTTTAATCACTCTACTTATAATAAACTGAATTCCTAATTTTATTCATAAAAATGGTTTTTTGTTTATAAAAATTCTTTAGGTTTTATATTTTAAAACTTTAAATTTTAATTTTCATAATTTTTGTTTAAATTTTATAGTCAATATTGTATTTTTTTTTAAAGAATAAATAAAAAAATAGTATCATTTGTTAAAAATATAATGAAGGTGGATATCATTTATTAAAAATATGAGAAAAAAATTACTTAAAAATTAGAAGGAATGCGAATGTCATTTTATTAAAAATATAATATAGACACATATTTATTTTAAAATAAATAAAATAAAAATTTCATCTCACTTCAACTCAAGAATTGCAAATGTTCTCTTAAAACTAGAAAAAGTACAATTATTTAGAGAAAATAATAAAGTAAATAAAGTTATTTCATTCAACATGTGCGTGGACATTTTGGAAATATACCTATTAAAATATAAACTATATAGGATTGAGACAACTTACTTATTTGATCTTTACATTGGAACAAACTTTATCCTTTTAGTTTCTACATTTAGAAATTGTGTGTTCTTGTATATATTATTTTTAAAATTTTAGTCTTTATATTAATTTATATGCTAGAGATTAAAAGAGATTCCAAATAATATGAATAGGAACTAAAAAAAAAAGAGATTAAAATTGTATTACATAGACTAAAGTGAACAGTTTTAAAATATAAAAATAAAAAAAAAAGTTTATATAATTATAGATATTAAATGAGTAATTAAACCTATTTTTTAAATTATTTCGTGCTCTGCTTACAAACTATTTGAGGTCTAGAAAACATTGGTTCTAAATTGATTTTTAAAAGTTCTTCCAAGAAAAATAATGTAAACACATAATTATTTTAAATTCGAACATATCTTTATATTTATTTCAATTTTTTACATACCAATTTGAGTATTTTAAGAATAAAATTAATTTTCCAGAAATGACTATTTATTTCAAAATAATTCTTATAAGCTTAAAAAATATGAATAATTGTTTCGTCAGAACATATTTGTTTGAAAATAAACTCATTAAATATAGGCATAAGAATAATTAATAAACACACTTGTCAAAGACATTAACAATAGAAAACAAATACAAAATATATTCAGGCAAAACAAAATATTACCATAAAATTTATGTGATGGATGAAAAGTACTTTAATGAACTATATAGATACGTGTTCCTCTTCATGTTTTATGAGGAAGAAAATAATATATCTTTAGTGAACAATATATTTTGTAATAATTCTGATTTTCACTTTTAAATTGATGAATTTAGTTTCTAAACTATGTTTTTTACCGTCATAAAATTAAAAAAAATATAATTTCTAAATTAGAAGGTTATATTTATCAATTTAAAAATTTAAAGAATAAAATCAAATTTGATAAAAATAATATGGAGATTGAAAACATGCTTTTTTTTCCTGTATCTTTTGCGTATGATAAATTATTAGTAGTGGTTAATGAATTTTTCTTGCTGTTCGTTTGTGCTTATTCCTTTCCTTTTTCTTTGCTTGATCTTCTGCATGTTTCTGAAGAAGTGGGGAAAAGAATATATACATGAACCCAATAATTAGTGATAAAGTTTTTTTCTTCTTCTGACAACTAATACCATAGTCGTGGAAATAGCATCTCTGGTTATGGAAATAAAATTCTATAATTTTATACAATAATGCTACATGCACTTAAAATTATTCTTACACGTCTCTCCTATTTACAATCATCGTTTATTTCTCCTTTATTGTTTTATTCAATAAATATGGATAATGTATCATCGAAGTAGTGAATAACTAGAGTAAAATTATTCAACTAAATCACTTATCTTGAATTTTAAATATTCAATATAGAAATTAAATATTAAAACATATTTATAGTTTCTTTGAATTTTAGGACGTTCTTACTTTCTTTATTATATGTGACTTTTTACTATTACTTATCACTCATTTTTATATTTTTAAAAATTATCAAATTTATTATTAGTTTAAAATTGTTTAATTTTTGTTAATTGTTCCTCTCAAATGATAGTTTTAATTACTTATAATTTTATATTAATTAGTTTGCCTCAAACCAAGTTTATAACATTTTTAATTAATTATTTATGACTTTTAAATGTAGAAATTTTCTTTCTAAATTTAAGAGACTTACTCAAAATAATTATTAGTCACCTTTACATAGTACGTGAATGAATTGATCACATTAATTTGTTCCCTCTTACTCTTCAGAATTCGGAGAATATATAATAGCCAGAAAAAATAGTTAGTTTTGTTGAAAAGGGTTCATCATGCTATCTTTTTTATTGAATCTTAACCATCTCTTTTAACCTGAACCGGCCACCTGTGAGACATGAATCTAGGAGAAATTGATTCTAGAGGAACAATTGACATGTCCATTCACCAAACATAAAATTCACATTTCTATTCATCAATTACTAAGACACTAGAATTTGGATGATTGACTTGATGCCAAAGCTTGGATACTGATAATTAGCATCTATAGTACTTTATTGTGATAATCTTAAAAGTTTCATTGGAAATGCACTGTATTAATAATAATGTGATACATATGATTTGTGGAACACAAGATAACGTGAAACAAAGAATATAAGTATGTTTAGTGGATTTTGTGGAAGGGGTCACATTGATATTTGCAAAGTGGTATATATGAATATGGAATAATAATCTTTATTTTACCAAATAGTTTTCAGATAGAAGTTAAATATAAAGTATCTACATACACCTATGATTTAAGCCTTCAATTTTGAGAAAATTCATAGAAGTGATGATAAAATGTCTTCATCACAATTTTGCTTAGGTCATGAATACCTAGTACGCTAGTAGGAGAAAATTATGGCAACTGAATACGTGTACGATCCGTGAGGATAGTTTTACGTGGGAAGACAAAGCTTGGTTCCATTCATTGTAGATAAAGTTTCTAGAGTTCCACAATTGAAAGAAAGTGGGATTCCATGATGAATAACTTACATATGCTATATGCATTTAACACGTATTCAATTTGAGGGAGAGTGTTGAAAGAGTGATTAGTTTGTCTTTTTATCTCTTAGATAACTTCAATTGTCTATTTTAGAATTTAAAACTTTAATATATGATATTATATTTAAATATACGATAGGTTAACACTACAACATTTTTCACTTTAGGTAACAGGTGAAAAATGTGGCCACGGTTTGGTCACGATTTTGAGAATATGGTGTATTCAGATGTGGGCATAGTTTAAAGTCTACAGTTTTTTCAAAAAGTGTGGCCTTAGCGTAATAAAATATGTCACGCATTTTGTGAGTGTTTAGGCCACATTTTTTCACCTGTTGTCTTTTCGTCAATGTTTAGGCCAAATTTTTCTCATATTGTTGCCTTTTCTGTCAATATTTAGGCCATACTTTTTTAGCTGTTGCATTTTTGTTTAATCTTTCATACCACATTTGTAATATTTCTAAATAGATTATTAATACATTAAGCCACTAATTCATTTTTAACATTATTATTATAATATAAAAATACTTCAATAAAACTATAGAAGACAATTACATTATTTTTAGTAAACTGTAATTGAAGATAACATTAACAATACTCGTAACATTTATAAATGCAATTAAATTTGCATAATGTATTTTAAAACATAATCATAACAACTAAAAATATTAAAAACTATACTCTAATGTTACCTAATACACTTTGAAAATTACAAAAAATTGTAAGGTATATAACAAAAGTATTTTATTTATTTCTTCATTTTATGTTTTCTTCTCCAAATGAACTTGAACTTCATCCTGCAAAAAGGTAAAAAAAAAAAACTTAGTACATGATCTTCTTCAAATTTATGAAAGTTTGCATAAAATATTTCACAATCTTAGATGATTCCATTGTATACCTCATCATCATCATCATCAAGAACATGAGTTGCAACACTACTTTCATTGCCTAATGCTCGTGCCATTATTTCTTCTATATCATTCTCATCCAAATCAGTATTTTTCTTAAGCACGAACTTCATCACTGCCTCCAAACCTTCAAACTTCTTGATCACATCAGTTCTTTCAATGGCACGTTCTCTTTTTAGAGCATCAATTTCTTGATTTTTCTTCAATGTTGTGGGTGTCATAGTCCTTCAATAACAACGAACTCGGCCAGAATTTTCTTTCTCAAACAATGACTCAAGTTAGACACAACTCTAATATTGGGACCAACAGGCTCTCCATCTTTGTCCAAAATAACTGCTAGATCTTCAGTATTTCTTGCATGTATTTGTAAACATCTTGTTGGTCCTCGTGTTCTTTTATTGCATGAGTCTATTTTGACATTAAACTTGGCTAAGTTAAAAAAATAAATGAAATAAAAAATAAACTTGCTAACATTGTAATATTATTCAACATGTACTCCTTCAACATGTATTTTATTTTGTAATTCTTTATCTTGAAACACATTTTCCTCTTTCCTATTTTATTTCGCTTTCTCTGCATTTTCTTCAAGAAACTCACAAAGTTATAGCTTTATCACACTAACTTAAAAAATTTATAATTTAAAAAAATATCAATTTAATTTATGGAATGTCTAATATATGGCCTTATATATACATATAGACACTTATATGCACATTTACGTTGATCAGGTGTATAATAAGTATTTGAATTGCTAGCAGTGATATAGAAGTGAGTCATCACAAACATTACTTAATACGTAATTGGGAGACTCATTTGCATAGAGCATTTAAATAAGTATACTGTTGTGATTGGATATAGGTTTGGGAGCTGAACTGCAATGTTAACCTTTATTTATAGCATATACAGCACACATAAAGGATTAACATGAAATGAAATTCAACCAAAATCAAAAGTTTTGCATGTAAGAATAGACGAGACTATGTAAAATTCAAGACTTGTACCTATCTTTGGAATGATTAATTTGTACATAGCAAATTCAATTATACCCAACTGCTCCTAAGATTCTCACTACAACTAAAAATAACAAAAAATAGTATCAATGATTTGAGCTAAGTATCTTTCTAAAACAAAAGAATTTGGGTCATACAATTACTGTATATATTGGATTTTAAAAATGAAAATGATCAACCTCTATCAATATATAAAATTTGAAATATCTTTTAACAGACCCTATAGAGCCATGATTTTGTTGAACATCTAAGTCCTCTTGTCACTTATTTAAAAATGAATATTGCAGTCATCCTTACTTTGCAATTATTTCTTGATTCCAAAATGTTAAACATTATGCACTCATCTATATAAACATTTTGCACTTGTTTATATGTGGTTATACCTTTAACAGAAAAAATTCGTATTCATCTTTTAAGTTGGAACATATATATACCTCCATAAATTTCTTGACTCATGAGGACATTAAATTAATAGATTATGGTCCTAGGACAAACATTTCTTTCAATAATTTTCAAGTTCTGAACCATGTTGGTTTAAAGGATAATTTATGCTCCACAAAAGGTTTTTATGGCCAAATCAGAGACCATAAATATCATCATATTATGTCAATATTCAACATTAATAATGAACAAATCTCTAACAAACATAATAACTAACCCCAAAACACAAATTTTGATAAAAAAACACAAACTCTAAATTATATAAAAAAATTCTAACCAAATTCAAAACAGAAACCCTAAATTAAGTGAATGAAAGAAGAGAAATTGAGAACATGACCGAAACAGTGAGAAAGATTGAGATTGAGACTCACCAGAGACGACGAAGAGCACAAAGATGATTGTAGGAAGAAGATACCAAATGAAAAGAAATGGCGACGACGAAGAGATGATGATCGACCGGAGAGTGGGGGAGATGAGATGAAAATGTTGAGAGAGTGAGGTAGGGGATGAGGTAGTGTAGAGAGAGAATTTGTGGGAGTGAGGTAGGGTAGACAGAGGGTTTGGCAGCAGGAAGGATAATTATTTCTAATTTCAAGACCTTTAATCTTCTATTGTTTGTATGAGCGGGAAGTCTAATTTTTGTAAGAGCGTGAAGCCTACAATTTTACCTTTAATGTTTAGGTTATATTCAGAACATGTAGTTTATACTATAATTTATATAGACCATATTTTTTTAATTTTAGGATACACTTTTTTAGTGTGGCTTATGTTTTTTAATAGGGTACAAGAGAAAACTGTGGCTTAAAATGCCCACAACTCAAAAAAAGTAGCCTATAATGAAAATAAACCACACTTGTAAAAGTGTGGCCTTTTCTACTTTTAGGCCACATTTATTTGTCTGTGGCTAAAAAAAGTGTTGTCTAAAGTGTTGTCTTTTTATCTCTTAGATAACCTCAATTGTCTATTTTAGAATTTAAAACTTTAATATATGATATTATATTTAAATATTCGATAGGTTAAACATTTAAATTGTCATTAACGTTAATGCTTAAATAATGTAAAACTATTGAATATATCAAAATAAGTTCCTAAATTGAGATATAAGAGAAACAAAAATTCGTTTTTGGAACCGTTTTTCCATGTTGAGATGATTGAAATCCAAAGTTATTAAACATAAGATGAGAGCAAGTGAAGTTATAAGGTGGTTTGCGCTCTAGTTATAAGAATCGAAACTGTAGCCAGAAATTTATTTACCAAATTATGGAGGTCTTTGTGTAAAGGAAGGAAGTGTATTGATGGATAGGTATCTCGTAGAAGATTAAAACAGGTTTAGGTACTTATGCTCGTGTAAATTAGGCTGTTTTTTAATATAAGAAGGGTGCATCAATTTTTTGTCATTGGTGCAAATGAAGCTTGTATGTCTATTATTTAAGGTTTTTTATCTCTGTTAACAGTTTAACATGGATGCGGGTAATGTAAATTTAAGTTTCAACAACAAAGCTTATATGTTACGTAAGATAAAAACATAATCTGACGTAAATTTATGCTAACAAAATAAGTTAAAATAAAAGGATCCAAAATTCGCATTGAACCATTTAATGTCCGATATAAACTTACATCGAGCTTCTTGGTACACTCTAATGTAAATGGTTTGATTTTTTTTAAAATAATATTGGTTTTGGTTTCAAACCCAAACTTGAACTACAAAAAATTTTCAATGACAATAATTAAACATTTCAACTAAAAAATTATGCAAACTATGTTTTCTAACCTAAAAATTTGATCAACAACAAAATAAAACTAAATTATATATATTAGAGAACAAAAGTAGCTCATTGTTCTCTTAGCTTTTTGAGGTCATCTTAGGACAACAAAGATTGATCATTAAATATTTGAAACATTTCATATATGTGATTATGTCGTGATCACAAAGGTAATAGAAATCATCTTATATGTAGATATGTTACCACTGTCCAAGAGTCAATGATATTTGGTTTGCTCTTTCCACTACTAGATTTGAAGTCAACTATAATATTGAAAACTAACAATCTCAGTAAGTTACAAAATATTTCACAATAATACAAGTATGAAAATCAGTAACACACACACACACACACACTTTTATTAGGAGGCTATCTTTTCCCATACCCTTCGTCATGATCACTCCTGATAGAATGCATGTCGTCCACTTTGTTGTCCAGATTGACAAGAAGTGTTCTTTATGAGAAAGGCGACGTCTCATGCATATCTAGATAGTCATCATCGTGAGTTTTGCGCATGCTTCTTCCCTCTGGGACCACTGACCACTTGTCATTAGATGAATCTTTGACCTAAATATTTATCTTCCTTGATGTGCCAATATAAATTCTTCTTTTGTATAACCCACCTTGTTTAGATCTATCAAATTAAATTCATAATCATCCATCCTTACACCCTTATTGTCATCTACCTATTTATACTTGAACCCTGACACTCTAAATGTCACATAATCAATTTTCCATGTGTCTTGTATGACTTTGAAGCAACTTATAGATATTGTAATGAGATTTTTGTCTTCAGAACCAGCAAAGTGCACAATCTCAACTTGAATTATAACTCCATTATTTTGAACTTTGATTTTTTCATACTTTATCTTGGAATAGAAACAGAAACTTGGTAATGTTATACCCACCATGTTATTTGGCCCATGACAAGTCTCAATAGTGTATCCGAAATATTAGGTTCATCATAAACCTTTCTCTTAAACCAAGCTAAGAAGGTTTTATTATGTTTATTCAACGCTCATTTTTCATTCATTCGGAGAGTGTACTGCCTTGATTTCATTAATGTATTGCGAAATGCAAGGGTAACTTTATCAGTGTTGTTTAATATATACAGATGTGCTTGGTCCACATCTTTTCTACTTACAATTTTAATCTTCACATTTTGAGTACCCTTAAATTCGCATCTCCCATCGTGTCAAGCCTTAAGAATTCCTATCATTTCACAGTTTGGCATATACCCTAAAGAAAACTCAATGGCTTCTTCTGCAATGTGCCTCTCAATAATCAAAGCTTTTAGTTGATACTGATTCTTGACATATCCTTTCAATCTTCATGTATCTCTCAATAGGGTACATCCATCTCATATAAATTGGGCCAAACAATCATATCTCCTACAACAATGAACTATCAAATGCATAATTCTATCAAAAGGTGAAGATGAAAAATACATTTCCAATTGACACAAGACTATGATTGCTTCATTTTTCAACTCATGTGACATTTGAGGGTCTATTACTTTCTTGCAAATGGAATTGAAGAATAAACACAATCGTGTTATAGCATCTCTAACAGAAAAAGGTAAGATGTTGTTAATGGTCACTAGCAAAAGTTGTTGCATCAACACATGATAATCATTAGACTTTAAACCAACTAACTTCAATTCCTCATAGACATAAGGCTCTTAACATTTGAAAAGTACCTTTGTGACATTTTCACATTGTGGAAACACTGAAAAAAGGTTTGCTTTTCTTTTTTTAGAAAGAGGATGACAAGCTAGAGGGAAATAAGTGTGCTTTCCAACTGATTGTGGATGTAACTCAGAACGTATATCCATGTCAAACCAAGTCCTGTCATGTCTTAACTCTATCTTTTATTTTTTCTTTTATGTTGAGCAATGTCTCAATTACATTGTTGCAAACATTTTTCTCAATATGCTTCACATTTATACAATGTCTAACATCTAGTTTGTATCAATATGGAAGATTAAAGGAATATTGATTGTTTCTTCCATATGTTCATATTAATTGTACCTATTCATATACCTATTGACCATTACAGGATGTGGATGCAACTTCATCCTCTTGTCATCCATTAAATGCTTTCTTCATTTTACAATAAGGATGATTACGAGGAAGGAATTTTTTATGTCTAGTGCACATAATCTTCTACCCATGTTTTAATTAAGTATAACTAGTGTTTTCTTAACATGTAGGACACACATAATGACCCTTCACACCATAACTGCTCAGGCTATCATATGTTGAAAAATCATTTATTGTGCAAAATAACATTGCATGCAAACAAAAATTATTTTTATAGTATGCATCAAAGACATCCACGCCTATTTCCCACAACATCTTCAAATCACAAATCAAGGGCTTGAGATACACATCAATGTCATGTCGTGGTTCTCTAGGCCCTGAAATCATAATAGATGACATAATATATATTTTTTTCACACATAGCCAAGGTTGTAGTCAGCAACAAAACTACCATGAATTGTGTTTACTACTTAAATTTTCATAAGGATTCATACTATCTACAAGCCCAAGTCTCAAGTTTCTTGACTCAACATCAGATTTTAGAAATGTTTCATCAATCTTCTTCCAATGTGGAGAATTAGATAAATGTCGAAAAAGATTGTCAATTTTTCTTCCATTGGCATGCTCATATTAGATTCTTTACATCTTCTTTAATGGAAAATGATCTTTTAAACCTAGGTATTATTGGCAAGTACCACAACACCTAGGTTTCTTCCTCACTACTACTTCCATCAGGTTTGTTTTTAAATTGTGATAACCCACATGTTGGACACACATTCAATATATGAAACTCATTATGCAATCATTAGGACAATGCATGTATCTTTTTATACTCCAAACCCATCAGACATAGTATCGTCTTTGCCTCATAGTTACTATTAGGTAACATGTTTTGTTTTGGAAGCATCTCCTTTAACAACTCCAATAATTCGGTAAAAAAATTATCAATTCATTCATGCCTTGCTTTTAAACTAAACAATTATACAACTGCTATCAGTTGTGTAAAGTCAGTGCATCTTGGTTACAATGGTTGCATTAAATCAAACTTCAAAGAATCATACACATGAGCTCTTTCAAAAATTTTTTCCTCCATATCATGTATCATGTCCTCTAAATGCGTTCAACGTTTCTTCATAATTTTTTGTTATTCCTGACGTAGTAAGATTGTCTAATACATCTTTATGCCAAGTCTATGATGTATAACTCTTCACCATACTGATGAAGAACAAATAATCACATACTTTTCTTGAAATTCTTATTATGATTCAAAAATTTATAGATTATATTTAAATTGAATCATCTGATATACATGTTCATTATTTCTTAATTTTTATATTAACAAAAAGATCTTCTCAGTCTAAAAATAGTACTCAACGAACTGCAACTATCGTCTAACCTTAATTTCTTTAAAGAGAAACTATAAAATTTTCAATTTAATACGACTAAAATTTTATCTTGAACTAATTTTAATAACTTTTTATCTAAAAAATCTATTCGGTATACTAGTGACTAATTTTGATGCTTTCACAATATAAAATTGATTTAACTTGAAAAAATATTCTCTTGAAGGGATCAATTACTTGAATAGTCCTAATAGATTCATGATTTGATATCACTAAAAGGCTTATTTAAAGAACAATTTAAACACCTCTTTACTATATGATATCTGTCTCCAATACATTTGAAAACAAAGATATTAAATAAGTAATAAAAAATATGCTATTTATTATTATTTTTATTGTTATTATTATTATTATTATATATATATATATATATATATATATATATATTTAAATATCACATATGTTAAACACCTAAATTATAAATTTTAGGTCGAATTATATATATAACATCCGAAACAAGTAATTTTTTTTTACATAATTAGTGATGAAATTTAACCTAAAAAGTATGCCATAATTATAATTTTTTTTTCACCAGTGAGTATTGGTTTAATAATCTTTATGGTGGTAGGATTAAGGAAAAAAAATAATTGATATTTAAACTTTTGTATTATCTCTTTTCTTATATATGAATTGGAGCATCTCAAATATTCCCTACTTATTAATTTATTCTTTTTAGAAAAGAAAACAATATTAGCTTTTCTATATTTATAGCAAAGTTATTCTTTCAAATGGAAAAGAATCGTAAATTTAGAGCATTTTTCTTAGCAAAATAATATTTGGCAATCTTTTTTCGAAACCAATTCTACTTTACATGATGTGAGCTAGAATTCGCGTCTTCAGAAGTCACAACGTGGACCTACTTGCTGTAGAGTATGGAAAACGTTAATGTTTTTCTTGTCCAAACACCACGCAGTAAAATTTGAAAATGTACCAAACCCAAAATCGATTATGAGCTAAACGTGATTTTGGGGCCAAAGCAACATGCACTTATAATTGACAAACTGATAAATATATACGCGGAATTTTGTTACCTCCGATACTTGAATTTTTCTTATGTGGATATAAACCTAATTTTTATTCTGATTTATCTCATTCCGATTTTAAAATTATATTTAAAATTTAATATAAATTTTGTATGTGTAAATATATGAGAGGTTAAGTGTGTACACATGAGAAATGTTCACAATATTTTGCATGCAATTCACAACACTTTCTAGCCATAATAAATGTTCATAAGCTAAAAGTATTAGTTATAATAATCAAGAAGTATAAGGTCATTTCATGCGGGGCTGCCTAACAAAATTACAACGTTATTTTTAAGGTTGTTTTTGTAGGCCCCTTTTGCTCTTTCAATAATGCATACATATATATATATATATATATATATATATAATTTTTTAAATTCATCTGTATTAGAATTTGAACTTCTAAAGTTTAACACTCAATATTAAATAAATATTTTAATTTGCTCTTAGAATAATTTCATCACTTTTTAAATTAATGGTATCGATATATAATCATCTTATTCATATATTTACATATATAGTGATTATATGAAAATTAATATATCAATATTGTAAATTCAGAAGTAACATAGTTTTGATAAATTAGCATATTTATTAAATGGTGGATATACAAAAGAGTTGGTAAAATAAGTTTGATAGAATGAACTAATACAAATGATCCTTAAAATAGGTCAAGTTAAATTAAAAAAAAAAATGACTTAATATAAGTAGGTCTATGTTGACTATTCTGTTTAACACATGGTCAGATGACTTTAGGTTAAAGGAGTTTGTAATCTAATGGATTAACTTACTTTTAAAAATAATAATTATAATTTAAAAAGTAATAATAATATTATTTTATTAAAACATATATATGTATTAAAGTTTATAATCGAAATCACTATATCTTTATAATGAAATTAATTTTATTTGTGACTTGTTTTAAAAATTAAGTATTTTATTTATTCTTTTAAATTTAAAATTATTTTTAATAACAAATATCTTTTATATTGATCTGAGGGTCAAGCTAAACCAAAACATTTTGACTCTTTTAAAATATAAATGACATTAGTCTAACATAATTTTTCTCTTGAAAAATTGGGTAAAGCTGGACCATCCGTTTTCCTGTCTCTATATAAAAATAGTAATGAAAATGGAAGTAGGAAAAAGTGATTTAATATATAGATATATTTTATATAAGGTATTATTTAAAAAATAAAAGGACAACAAGTGGGGTCTAAAAGTTGCAAGAAATTGTTCAGTGGGAAATGTATCTTAACCGATGAAAATGACTTTGTTTTAATGCATATTAATTACTGACTAGATTTTGCTTCTGGGCTGAATTTAAAATACAAATCCTAAACCTGATAAGGTTTCATTTTCATTGATATGAAAAATCATGTGCATGTCAAAAAAGTTGAATTCTCATTCGGCAAAGATATGATAATGTATTGGGACAAATAGCACAAATTCTTCATTCTGGTTGAGCCAATAAGTTAAGGACACATAGTAGATTCTACCGTTTGTCAGACATAAAAATTGATATGTACAATACAACATCAAGCTTTTCAGACTGATGAATTGTGTAGCATTTCATCATTCTCTCTAGCGTGTTCCCTTGACAATTTTGAAGAACTCAAATTGCTTACTTAAAAAGTGTGACTTTGTCCAAAAATAGAAAAGCTTATATGGAATCTCTCTTTATGCTTCTAATCCAAGCCAAGCTCATGGTTTATTTCCCTTCACAAATCCCTTTGGCGCCTATAAAATGCCTTCAAAATCTCACTTCTCATGTGCCCTCCTTCACACATACTTTTTCATCAGTTTCCCTTGTCTTTGCAACTTCATTCCAATATTCATGTCTAGGCTCATGGAACCACTTTCTGTGGGAAGAGTGATAGGAGAAGTGGTTGACATTTTCAGCCCTAGTGTGAGAATGAATGTGACATATTCCACCAAGGAAGTTGCTAATGGTCATGAGTTAATGCCTTCTACTATTATGGCCAAGCCACGCGTGGAGATTGGTGGTGATGACATGAGAACTGCTTATACCTTGGTAAAACAATTACTCATTCACCCTAGCTATGTGTTTCAACATATATATGTCTCTATTAGTACTAACATAGGGTATTTAATGTCAATTCTTATCAAATGGAACATTTTTAGATCATGACAGACCCAGATGCTCCAAGTCCTAGTGATCCATATCTAAGGGAACATCTTCACTGGTTTGTATATGATCAAACTCTCTATGGTATTTGTCTATATTCTTTGTACTATCTATCAATTCCATCATTAACTTGGTGACAATTTGCAGGATGGTTACAGATATCCCTGGCACCACAGATGTCTCTTTTGGTTAGTCACTCTCTTACCCCACAATATGTTGATTCTTCTTATTATTATTATCAATATTTCTTAATCTAAGGATAATGGTTATTATATATACTAGATATACTTTAACCACTATGTAATATATTTGTCAAGTTAACAAAAGAAAAAAAAAAAAAAAAAAAAAAAAAACAAAGATGCTTGTGAAAAAGGAGATTTTGTTAACATAGGGAACTAACTATGTTCTTACAGGAAAAGAGGTTATGGGCTATGAGAGTCCAAAACCAGTAATAGGAATCCACAGATATGTGTTCATCTTGTTCAAGCAGAGAGGAAGACAGACAGTGAGACCTCCATCTTCAAGAGATCATTTCAACACAAGGAGATTCTCTGAGGAGAATGGCCTTGGCCTACCAGTTGCTGCAGTGTACTTCAATGCTCAAAGAGAGACTGCTGCAAGGAGGAGGTGATACTCCAGAAGAAGAAAACAAAAGGGTGTTTCAATAAATGAACTTAACTTGTTTCAATCTTAAGTATCTTTTGTTTCCTTTGGTTTTCATAGGGTTTGGCATGGTTGAATAATAAGGATAGGTGTGTGTGTGTTGATGAAATCTCTTCCTCTCTTCAGTTTTTCCTTTTTCAATTTTCTTTTGGAGTCCACAAGGCAAACTGTGAGAGGTTGGTGGTGTTCAAAAGGTAGTAGATATTCTTCAAGTACTTTGTACTTATAGCTATTCTAGGTTATGAGAAGTTGGGGACCAAACTAGTGTTATGTTTCTTTTAAGGATCTGTGATTTGTGATAGGAAAGAACATAGCTTTACCAGAGCTGTTAATAACATTTTTAGATGGCTAGCTCTATCATTCCAAGTTCTTCACCATTCAAAAGAATATTGCTATCACATGCAGATCTATGAATTTTTTATTTTTTTTTGAATGTGTATATATCTAAGCATCAATGGTACAACAAGTGTTTCACATAGCACTTGGGGTGTCTGGCACAAAACCCTTAAAATAGTTCATTAAGCAATAATCCATTTCAGTTGCAGAGAATGATGAAGTTAAATTCTAGGATTAAAATTTAAGTTATGACTAACTTTGACACTAGAGTAAGAAGAAAGAAAAGTGAAGTCTAAAATACAAAAGGACAAAAAAAAATGGTGATATGAAGTTGAAACTTTAAGCTGGATGGATAATCTTTTTTATCCCTGTCATTTTCGATCTTGGGATTAATTTTCTATTGAAAAAACCAAAAGATATTTATTGGATTGTAATTAACACCAACTAAATTAAATTTTTCAACACTTGATTTGTATTCATTAATAATAGGTTGTGAACACATAATTTATGTATTTTGAACCATCATAACGGAGTTCTTGATGGAGTTAATCTTTAATTATAAAGTACGTCACATTTAAAAAATATTTTTCTCTAAAGATCTATTTTGTAAAAATTAAATTTATAACATTTTACGCGAACTTAATTGTATATTGACAACTAAACTACACTTTATACTAAACCCACTTAACATTATAGATAATCTTGTTGTGTGTATATATAAGCTTTAAAAAATATTTTTAAATTATATAATTTATTATCGCCTAGAATGTTTTTATTATAAAATGAAATTAATATTGAAACAAGATATAAAATCTTTAATCCATTGTTTTCTAATAAGCAGCTTTAAATTTGTATATATAAAAAGAATATTTACAAAGCAGATAGGGATAGAAATGCCCTTTAAGATATTACATAGGCATATTCCAAACAAAACTAAAACTGCATTGCAGCTCAAAATTGTTAACTATAAAAATAAAATAAAAAAATAAAAAAGAAAACATGTCAATAAGTAAATGGAGTAGTACAAAAATACACTAAGAAACTAGCTCCTCTTCGTCAAGAGACAAAATTTACCAATGGTATACAAAGTTTATCTTCTTTATAACTGATTTAAGAAAATACTTGTTGATCTTTAATCGGTAAGTTTCTTCTTGTCAGATTGTTAAACCAGTTAACCTTCATATCACATATTTATAATCTCACACTAAAGTTTCTAGATGCAAGAATTCTCTTCTTACTACCTACAAGTAGCTTGTAAAATTTATCAAAACTTGTTTCAACTTATAAAATCTATCATAATGTTTTTTTTTTTTTTTT
>Ga0209489_100951_pt1 | contig 58202 bp, 22 predicted proteins | sample SiratrowhiteBW_FD_187527 | JGI IMG/M metagenome (GOLD analysis project Ga0209489, IMG submission 187527) | Root nodule microbial communities of legume samples collected from California, USA - Siratro white BW (SPAdes) (version 2) | ecosystem: Host-associated > Plants > Roots > Nodule | place... | reverse complement strand
TCCTTCCTTTTTTTTTTTTTTTTTTTTTTTTTTATGTTATTTCTTCATTCCACATATATGGTTATCAATCTCTAATATGTCATTTTTCCTCATTTTCATTCACAGGTTCTATCAATTAAAAAGTAATCAAATACATTAAAAAAATCTCATATAAATAAAAATTTATATTTAAAATTTATATTGTACATAAAATTTTATGTATAAAATCAACATTACAGATTCGTATATAAAATTACATCTAAAATATTATATATGAATTTTATTGATATGTAAATCCATATGTTATATAAATATTTACATTATTAATGTTATTATTATTAATATTATCAATATTATTATAGTAATAATATTATTACCTTGAATATTATTATGAATAATATTATTATTAATTTTAATATTAATATTAATATTATTATCAATATTAATATTATTATTATTATTATTATTACTATTATTATCATTAATATATTATCAATATTATTATTATTAATGTAAATATTATTATTATAATTAATTTATTGATTTACCATTACTAATGTTGTATTATTATTATTAATCATAAAAATTTATTATTATCATTAATATTACCAATATTATTATTATAAATATTATTATTATTAATGAAAATATTATTATAATTAATTTATGGATTTATCATTACTAATGTTGTATTATTATTATTATAATTATTATTAATCATATTATTAATCATAGAAATCGTAATCTCAATAATAATAATAATAATAATAATAATAATAATAATAATAATAATAATAATAATAATAATAATAATAATAATAATAATAATAATAATACATAAGAATATTAATAATCATATTATGATAATAAAATTGATATAGTCTAGTGGTAAGGTAATAACATCACTTAAAGAGTCTCATTCATACACCTAAAAAGGATATATTAAAATATTTTAGAAAAATAGATGAAAATTTATATAAAAGATTGCAGTAAAGAATAAAGATATTACAAAGTTAAAGGCTTGATCAAAATCTTACTAGAAGTTTGCGTTTGTTTGGGCCTCCAATAAATCTTTTGGACTTAAGTTCAACATTGAAGATATCACACTAGAGAACAAGAAACATCAAGGACATAAGATCTCTATATGTAAAATTTGTATAGTGTAATTTATGAATTTATTTTGGGTTTTGTATTTTAGGCAAAGTAGAATAGGATTTTAGGCCTTTGTATTTGGGCCATGAGTAGATTAGGTTTAGAATAACATAGCCTAGTGCATATAGAGTTACAATTGGGCCTCCTTAAGCCCAATGCAACCTTAGAACATCTTAAAGGAAAGGCTTAGGCCTCAAGCTATGGTTGACGATTAAGCTTGGGAGCCAAGCTAGGTAAATAATCTAACTTGCATAGCAAGCTAGGGTGTGACATCTTAAGTAGCGAACCACATGTCTATGCCATATGAAAACCTCTCGTTTCAGATGATTTTGTATCTTGTGATTCAAGTTAGGCTTAGGAGAAGCTTGTGACACAAGTTAGGGTTAATGTTAGGGTTTTAAAGCTTCTCCTGCAAGCTTTTAGACGTTCAAAACTCCTATAATAAGAGTGTTATGCTCTTGTATTTTCTAACCTTGAATGGGTATTGATATGCTACCAAATTGGTGTATGTACTTGTTCTTAAGTTATCTCTAGAACAATCTTCCTTCTAGACCTCTTATAGACTTTGTCCTAGTAGTGTTGGCCTAACCTCACTTAGTTTAATTTGTGTTGGCCTAAGTGATAAAGTTAATTTATATGATATTTTTAGACTATTTTTTATGACAAAAAACAAATCTTTCTAAGTTTAAAATCTGCCTAATTCTCAAATTTAGGTGATTTTTATTAGTAAATGATTATGAGAATTAGAGAATGGATTTGATTGCTAATTCATATTATTTTACCTAAAAATAAACAAAAAAGCATTGGATTAAAAGAAAAAGGATTAAAGCCATGAAGATGAGTGATTAAAACGTAATTTGACGTAAACCAACTTAGGTCGACGCCAAAACCTGAGCCCATCCTTAGAAAACCATAGAGCAATTAAGTGGAAATGCGCCTAGCGCACGAGACCTAAACCCGACACCAGTTGGGTCTGAAAGTCTAGATCAGTAATAAAATTCATATGCGCCCGATGCCACTAAACCTAAGTCGAGCACGAATGTCGACTTTTACATTCTATCTTTTGAATTAGGGTTAGCCATCTTGAGTTGTCAATGACCAAAATTGGCAATTGAAGGCAAGTTTAGGGTCTTCTGGGAGTAATGTCTTATTTCCATTATTCTTCTGTAATATTTAGCTTACTCATGACTATGAGGAGCTAAATTCATTGTTGTTGGGGGTTAGAATTAACCTTTTTGAACTCTCATGTAAGTGTGTTGGTTTTCATATTTATGTCTTTCCTTTCAATACATCAGTATTTTAAATCTGTACTTATTGCATGTTATGTTGATTCATGACTTGATTTTTTATTCTTTAGGTATTGAGAAATGTCTTCTACAAATTAGGAATTGAATTAAAACACCAAATGAAATATTGTGTCTAAGAATAGAGCAAGATTAATTTGTTGTCTTTAGACCCTTATGACGATTGCAAGTTTTATTATATAATTGATAAAGGAATTGACAATTAATAGATAATATTAGACTCATTCATCTAAGGAATTAGGGTTTGGACATGTTTGTGGGTTGACATTGATTATTTTTGGAAAGAAAGTAAATGCTTTTATGCATGGGAGTGAGGATTGATGAAGTCTAACCCCTTATATTACTCGTAGTTCAATTGTTAAAAAATATTAAATATTATTTTATTTTTCTACACATCAAACTAAACCATGGAATTGTTCTTGAATTTAATTTTATTATAATTGTAACTATCGTCATATAGTGCACAAATCCCTTGGAAAAAAAATTATTTATTACTTGTACATTTTTTATTGATGCACTTACCATCATAGCAAAATAGGCTAACAAGTTTTTGGCATCGTTGTCGGAGATTTGTGTTTCGATATATAACAATTGTGTATTTATAATTCTTTTAGACTCATTTTTTATTTTTATTTTTCTTATTTTATTTTGTTTTTGTATATATATATAAAATCTATTTGAACTAACCCTTGGTTATAATTTTTTAGTGTACTTTTGTGTATACAAGATATAATCTTCTTCTACTCCAGTTAATAGTTAGAATTTTTGAACTTCCTTCTAAAAGAGAGATGATTTACTAGAATTAGAATCAGAGGGGAACCATAGGGACTTCATTACATAAGCAAGTACGAGAGACTTCACAAAGCATCATGAGGCCCATCATGAACGAGAAGATTGTTGAATTGAAAATGCTTTCTTACAACTTATTAGTTCTTAATAGTTTGCAAGCATGAAACATGAATACCCGCACTCTCATTTATACACATTTTATGTGTAGTACAATTGGAATTAAACTGATGAGGAAACATTGTTCTTAAGATTGTTTCCATTTTCTTTGACTGGAAAGTTTAAGGCTAGGATCCAATCACAACCTAGTCAAACCCTAACTAGTTGGAAGGATGTCGATACTAAATTTTTGTCTCGTTTCTTCCTGCTATCCAAAAATATTGAAGCAAAGGTGGGCATAACTACTTTTTTGTAGGGAGCTAATGAACCATTGTGTGAAGCCTGCGAAATATTTAAGGCTTTGTTGAGGAAGTGTCCCAACCATGAGTTTGAAGTGGAGATGGAACACCGTATCTTTTGTAATGGACTTCAACCATAGACGAAGGTGATTCTTGATGCTTCTTTGGGTAGTTTTCTTCAAGATTGCAGAGGAAGACAACACTATTATTGAGTCGATGGCTTTAACTAATTAGAAAAGTCAGCACAAGAAGACACTAGCAGATAAGAGAGGGGTGTCAGAGCTAAATTCTCAAGATTCTCTTTTAGCTTAAAACAAGCTCTTGTTCTAGCAATTGGGGGTTCTTAATCAACAGATAGTCAAACTATCTCAGTAATTACAAGCCATACAAGTTACATTAGTCCCAGCTCAACTAGTGTTGACATGTGATTTCTATGGAAGCAATCATTCTAATGGATTTTGCCAAGTTCCTATTGAGTTCCAAAGATGAAAGGTTAATTATGTGTGGAATCAAGGACGTCAGCAATATTCATCATTGTATAAGAAAGTTAACAAGTTGGAGGCTACCATGCAACGATTTATACAACTTTATCTCCCGAATGAGAAGAATATAGAGGCACTTATTCAAAAGTTGGATGTACAAGTGAATATTTTAGTGAAACAATTGGCAACTCAAAAAACGAGATTAGTATTTTTCCAGCACTCAAGTCAAGGACTCAGAGCATTGTCAAGTAGTTCTTACTGAAACTGGGAAAGAGTTAGGAGTGAGTATGAGAGAGAAAAATAATGTTGAAAAAAAAGAGAGTGGAGAGGAAGAAGAGAAAAATAAAGAAAAAGAAGAGAGAGGAGTAAGGAATTCCACCAGTAAAGAATCTTCCCTGTCCACATGCACCATACAAACAAGACAAGGAAAGACAATTTTCCAGATTTTAAGAGATCTTTAGTAGTTACAAATTAACATTCCTTTTTCATAAGCTTTAGAGAAGATGTCAACATATGCGAAGTTTATCAAGGAGTTGTTGATGAAGAATAGAAAATTTATAGAGGAGGAGATTATACCGTTGGAAGCTGGCTATAATGCCATTATTCAGAAATCTTTGCCCTGCTTTACTATTCCTGTTACCATAGATGCTTTACTTGTAGGAAAGGCTTTATTGAATTTGGGAGCCAACATTAATTTGATGCCTTTGTCTATGATGAAAATAATTGGTACTTTGGAGGTTCAGCCCACCAAAATGACTTTACGGTTAGCTGATAGGTCAATCATGATGAGGTGATTCTTTCTACTGCTAGGCAATTACACACTTCTAGCCCTATAGAGAAAGCACTCATTGACACCACAAAATCTTGGAATGAAGAAAATGAGAATGAGATTAAAGCATGTTTAAGACATTTAGTTTCAGCTAAGGATGTTTCTAGCCATAGTGTGAAGATAGAGGAGTTACATTGAATCTACATGTTGATGAATTGAAGATGGAGTTGAAGTCGAAGAGTTTGATTTGCAAGTGTTAAGATGTTGTTAAAATTTTTATGTGTCCTAAAAGCTTTGTATGAACATTGTTGTGTTCATTAACATACTAGTAGATAGAGCTTAAATCGTGTACACATTGAAAGACACTACCCTCTCTGGTGAGCGAACCTCTATGATCCTTTTTATTACATCTTAAGCAAACCTTGTCTTAAGCAAGAGTGATTGTTTCTTAAAGAATACTTGGTGAGTTGGCTAGGAGCAACGATGATTTAAAAGAATACTCGGTCTTTTTGCCAAGAATGATGAAGTGTTTAAACAATATTTGACGAGTTAGCTGCGAGCAACTATGTTCCAAAATAATACTTGATGGGTTAGCTATGAATAGCTACGAGCTAAAAGAGTACTCATATTGTAATTTATAACAATAAATCAAATAATGAAATTCAATCAGTTGATTGATAACTAGACATGATTTGCACTATCAGATTAGCCACTATAAAAACTTAAGAGTATATTCTTCATTTCTTCTCTTATTAAAACTTTATGTTATTACATCTACACTAATTTAAGAAAAAGTATTTTAACAAAATTTTTAAAGACTTTTGACAAATGACCAGTCAAATATAAAATTATAGTATTTGTATTATTAGACTATATTTGCAAAAATTTGTAAAAAAATTTAAAACATACTTCTTACTTGTGTTTTAACTTAAAAAAAAAAGTACAATATTTCATTTGTGATTTTAATTTCTTAATAATTAAGCTAAATTTATAAGATTTTTCAAAAACATATATTTAGTTCATAATTTTATAAGCTCAAAATTCAATCTGAAACCAAGATATTTACAAATTTATTTCACAAAACTATTTCTAACAATTAAGAATCAAGAAAATTAAGAACTCAAAGGAAACTAATGAATATACAACTCAAATCAAAGGTAGATGTGAAAAAATGTTTAAAAAAAAATAACCAGGAATTTTAGTTTCCACAAAGAATTGAAATCAAATTTGATTTGCACATAACAGTTGAAGAATTCAAATACTCTCATGGCATCATACAAGAATATTAGGATCAGTATCAAATGACTCATCAAACAGTTGGTGCCACACGTCACCTAAATTGGGTAATTCAGGAATCCAAACTGCACCAAAAACCACTTTAATTACTTATTGAATTCGAAATTCAATTCACGAAAAACTTAACAAAATATACCAACCAGTCATGCTATTGATTCATCAAAGCAATTGCATGAACCATAGATTGCAATTTCCAATTTGCAAGGTACTATTTCGTTTTCAATTTTCACTTTGAACTCAACAAGTGAATCAGGAAACAGAAAATAAACAATATCTAATTGCACCATAGCAAAAAAAATTGTTTCCAGCAAATTTTCAGAAACGTTATGAAAAAATGAAATAAATGTCAAAATAGATTTTATTACCAAATGACGGCTTATTAAGCTAGAATAGAATTGTGTTTCCAAAAAGTATAAGAAAATAGATGATCAAAATAAATGCCACTTTAAGTTGGAAATTCAAATATAAGAATAAAAAATTGTAATAACCAACTAAATAGAATTCTCCCTAAATAAATTATTTAATTGTTGAAATTTAAAAAATAAACAATTTTAATTAAAAGAATTAAAAAAAAAGTTTTTTATACAATAGACTTTGTACTCTTAGATTCATTATCAGGTAAGCCTTTTAAAAAAACTATGGTCTAATAGGTCTGATTGCAAAAGTTATAAAAAACAATTATAAGATTCAATAAAAGCTAAAAAAGATTAAAAAACATGTTAGACAACTACTTCCTACAACTCCATGAGTTTGTCCTGCACTCGCGTGTTTTCTCAAAATACTAAAATTATTTATTTTGAATTATAAAATTTAGAATACAAAATTTGTATTTTAGATTATACAATCTAAAATATAACTTTTTTTTTTTTCAAATTTAGATTAATTTAGAATATAATTTTTTTCATTTCAAATTGTATAATCTGAATTTTTGTATTTGAGATTATATATGTAGAACGTAATTTTTTTTTGTATTAGGTATTCTACAATCCGGTATATAACTTTTTTTGTATTTTGGATTGTACAATTCGGAACTCAATTTTTTAATTTTGAATTGTAAAAAAAAATACAAAAAGGTTAGAGGTGTAAGGTTTATTTAATATTTTTTCATTAAGGGTATAATTATCATTTTATTGAGTTTATAGAGATCCGGGAAGAAAGTATGGAGGTGCAGGAAGAATGTGTCCAATTACAATGCCAATAAAGGCCTACTACAAAAGTTAGAAAAATTACATAAAAAAACATAAAACTTATGCCCTAGTCTCAAAACTTCTTGGTGGTTCTTTACTATGTTTTATACAAGATGTCATCACTCGATAAAACTTTTACCCACCTATCTTTCTTTTAATTTTTGTTGATCAGTTCCTTAATACCATATTTTTGTTTGAAAATCCATTTACAACTCACCGACCAAGAACCCACAGGTTTACAAGCTAGAGTCGAGATATTGTTGAGGTGAAACAACTTCATCTCGTCATTCATGGAATCTAGCCATTGAATCTTTTGCTTACTTGTAAGTGAAAAAGATACACTAGACAATTCATTCTTTAACACCTCACTAGCAGTGACTAATAAGTATGCAATAACCTCCGTATATTTATACCTTGGCAGAGCTCTGATCATTCTCCTCGTTCTATCTCTGACAATATTATAATCATCAACATGTTTTTCTTCATTAGAAACTTCTTGTCTATCATATGCCAGATTATCTAACTCATCATTCTGTTGGAGCCCATATATTTCTACTCTGCTAGACTCCACCTCAATGTCAAGTTTACCCAACAGTGATATCTTATTCACTAATGCCTTTTTTATGTTGTCAAAAAATGGGAGAAAATAGTTCCTCAAACAAATTTTATTCATAGTTTTGACTCTTGTTTTCATTCTAATTGATTCTAATCTGTACGGATTTGTTTTACTTCTATTTTGCTACCATGATCTTGTAATTACTTTGATTAAATGTACACGAAGCACATTTACATCCAATAAATTCTTTTTGTTGTTCATAATTTATTACTTGCTTACCTATTAAAGTTTATATCATCATAAAAAAAATGAGAGATTGTGTAGACCCAAGACCATCTAATCCATAAAGCTTGTTAGAGAAAAATTCAACACCTATGATTTTGATTAAATTTTGAAAATAAAAAAGCATAAAATATGATCAAGCTTTGTTTGTAAGACACAAGTGTTTGATCAAACAAAAGATCATATGAGTTGCACGTGTTTTGTTTAGCAGACTATACAATGTTATGTAATCTTGTTTTTACATTTGATAAACTTTTTAATGCTTAGATAATAAACACATAGTTTTAAGGTAACATCATACTTGACAAATATCTCTATGTTTGCTCTATGTTGCATGGAATGTCTGATTCTTACATTTGACCAAGAGGATTTGAAAAATCTTCCATCATATCAATGATCTCTTTGAAAAATAAGCTAAAGATACTTTGCTTCAACAACTCCCAAGTGCATGTTTTGTCAACCTGAAAAAAGTCTATTAGCTTCATTGTCCAAGGAGAGATAAATATATCCAACTATCTATATGCTTATTAAAGAACATAAAAGCATTTAATGTATCTTCAATGTGCAAGCTCATCAGATACAAGTGAGTGTGAAGTTGCTCAAAAGCCAAAAAAGAATTTGCAAAGGCTTTTTTCCCCTCTACACCTATATAAAGTCTTTCTTCAAGAAGGTGAGTAGAATCCATCTTGTAATAGTTATTAAATATTGTCAAAATCTTTCTATTCCCTAAAACAACTTGTAAGAACATTGTTGTGTTAGGTTTAGCAAACTAGAAAAGAATGTTCATCTTGCATTTCTCTTAGAGAGAGTTTGTATTATGTGAAATTAGTAGAGGTCATCTTCTTCCAAAATTTATTTTTCATTAATTATGTTCTAGTTATCTTTATCAAGGTGATTAAGGTTGGCTTGTAAAATGATTTTAGTGTGTAAAAATCTTGTAAGATTCAAGATATAACCTGTTTGTACTACTTGTTTTTCTTGTAAAGTGCATGTAAAATCTTGAATTTAGTGTATTTATTTGATGGAGATGACTAGACAATTATATATAAGTTTCTTGGAGAGATAAACCAACATAATTTTTTGTGTTTTTCTTCTTGTTATCTAATCTCCTTTACATTTATTTATTCATTGAATATAAAGAAATTTGGTTAATCATATCAAATATCTTGATTAAAATAATTTATCTCATATAATTGGTTTTGAAAACAATATGAATTTATTTTTTACTTTTAGAAAGATTTATTTAAAAATTCAATTCTCTCAACATACCTTACATAAATTGACTTGCACAAATTGAAATAAATAAATAAAAAATAACAAACTTATTGATAATTTTTTAATCTCAAATATAAGTATCTCGTAAAAAATAAAAAATTATTATAAATATAACAATTAAACAAATAAAAAAATAATTATTTATAAAACCAAATTATAAAAAAAAAATATTGACGTAGAATATAAAATAAAATCTAAATTCATACTATTAAATATAAAATACTAATAAAATAATAAATAAAAAATTTAAGTATATTTAATATACAAATAAACAAAATAATAAAAAATTAGAAAAAGTTTCGCAAGCCATGGGAAAAAGTATACTTTATCTTTTTGGTATGTGCAAACTAAGGATTATGTAGAATACGAAATGTCCGGCCATCCATCTTCCATTTTATTTTATTTATTTTTTTCATTAGAGGGTTACAAGGTAGTTCACATAGTTGCCCCACTTTATTATGCTTGACAACATTATTTTTCCTTTTTGTAATTGTGTTAGTAAAATATTTATTAATTATTTATTAAGAAAACTTAATTATAATTTTTTCGTATATTCGCACACACCCACTTACTATAGAAGAATGTTAACAAAGTATGTCCTTTTAGCATGTTTCTTAAAAATTAAGTGAATGAATGTCAGTGAATACAGTTTATTAATTTTAACTTTTATATTAAAAACTTCTTATTATTTTGTATACGAATATTTTTGGACGAATTTATCTAGAAGTCCTTTTAGATTTAGAGAATAAACAATGGAAAAAAAAATAGAAGACAAAAAAACATAACTTCTTATAAATTAAGATTAGCTTATACAGAAGTTGAAAGAAAAATTTAATTAATATATATATATATATATATATATATATATATATATATATATATATATAAATTAAGTCATATATAAACTAATTTAAACTTATAAACAAATTAATTTCAATTTTTCTTCTATTTTTTTCTAAAAGACTTATAAAAAAATTCCATCAATTATACCTATGGAAAATCCATTCTATAAATTAATACAAGCTTAATGAAAAAAATAATTTTGGATCACTCATGGAGAATTTTGGCTCAACTGACTAAATTAAGCGACACATCAAGCCCAAAAGTAAAATCTATTAACCAAATGTATGGATAATCTTCTAAGCATAAATAAATCTTGATACATATGTGAAACATAGGAAGAAAATAGAGGTAGTAATTCTAGTAAGATTTTTTCAAAGAGAGATTTTCGGTGTTAAAATATTTAATTTTTGTGTTGATTTCACCAATTACAGGTTAACCATTTCTATGGTATATTAAACTTATTACAATAATAGGCGACAGTTTAAAATTATTTATAAAATTAGCGACAAATAGTTGTGATTTTCTATGTCTTGTGCACCATAATTTAAACAGTAATAATTTTTGCTTCAAAGTTTATAAAACACTGTAATAATTGATGATTAGAATTCAAGTTTTTAATGATACTCCCATGTATGATACGATTTGTTCACATGAAACTGGTAGGGCTTTCACTCTTTTTCTTTTCTTTTTATTGGTAATAATGTTTGAGTAATGATTGAAATTATTCAACCACTCATTTCCTTTCAATGTTGGTGTGATCTTTGTATGAAAAATTATTTGAAAGTAACATTTAACAATTATTCATTAACTGCTGTTAAAAAAAAAATAAAAATTATTCATTAACTGTTTGGAAACAATGAAGAAAATGTTATCTTGGATCAGCCTTAAAATCTTGACTAGTTTTTTTAATAATAAAATGTCATTATCATTATAAGAAATTATTATCCAAAACATGGCTTATCCCAATCACATCCTAAACTGTTTATATGGCACCTTCTTCAAGGTTTGAGTAAGATAATCCAAAGTTTCTTATGATCTTCATTGCCAATGGAATGGGACCCACCATTTGTGTGCCCACTAGTGGATGCTGACGATGCTCAGGTAATAATTTATTTTACTGTGGTGAAGTTTAATAGGAAAAAGTTTATGCTAGAAAGTCATTTGTTATATTTTGAAAATTTTAATTTTCGTGTAGCACGAGTTTGAAGATTTTTTACACTCTTAATAAGATTATTAGTGCTATGTAACGTTGTGAAAATAAAAATAATATAAGGTATCATGTTGTTATTTAATACTTTCTGATATGAATAGAATAGTTGGATAGTTTAATTTTACAAAATCTTTTATTGTTATGATCATTGTTCCTATATTTTCTCTAAGGTGAATATTTATATTATGTCAATATTTAGATTTGGAATAATAGGTAAAAGATTGCCTAACGAAATAAGGAATTTTATTTAATTAGATTAATTAATGGATAAGTTTAAGTTTATTATTTTTAAAGAGTTTTTATTAAAAGAATTTTGAGATTCTAAAGATTTTCTAATTAGACTCGTATATGAAATAATGTTATTTATGATTTGAAGATAAATGAGAGCTAAAGTTTGGGTCACAATATTTTTATTTGAGAAAGTGAATTAATAAAACTTAGGTTAGGGAAATTATGATTCAAAGAGAATAATTAGAACGGGTTGTATTTGTATATATTTATTGTGACGATTGTAAAATACTTTATTTATTAGAAACTTTCTGTTTTTTTTTTTTACTATTTTGTGTGTAAGTTAGTATTTGGTTGTCTAAGGATGATCTGGGATGAAAAAATTGCATGTTGGGACAAAAATGGAGGTTTCCTCTATGAGACGGTTTCTTGTTTAAGTATTTTTAAGTAAAAGTTTTAGCGATTTCGTTTTCACTCAAACGGAAGATTTTTTGTTTATCCAAAAGTGTTAGCGGTGCTGAGGTGACCCAAGGCGGTGAGCTTTTCACTCAAGCCACAAAAATCTTGCATAAGCGAAAGTTATGGCATTACCATTTTTGTTCCAAAGAAAGAATTTTCGCTCAAGCAAAAAGACTGACAATGTTGACGTGACAAGATGTTTGCTCAAGTGATAGATTTTTTGCCCAAGTGAAAAGTGTCGAGAGGAGAGAAATTTTTCTTTAGCTTATTTTCACTCAAGAGAGAATTTCTTGCAAAAGTGAAAATGGTTAAAGGAAAGAGAATCAATTTGTGTTAATTTTCGATCAAGCAATGAAGGCGCTCAAGTAAAAGTCAACCAGAATTTTTAGGTATTTTGGAATTCTATTATGGTGAAATTGAGGAATTATTGGATAGTTATGCACTTGTACTTTAAGATAAGTGATGTAAGGTTGAGTAGAGACATTTAAGGTAAGTGATGTAAGGTTGAGTAGAGACGGGAGTTGGCGCCTATAATCTACTATTTATGTGTGAGGCTAAGTAGAGTCAGAAGTTGGTGTCCATAATCTACTAAGATATGTTGATGAGATGTGTGGTACCTAACGAGATACAACTACATCTAGTGTAGTGATTTATGCTAGAATGAATTCAATGAGACCCGAAATTCCAATAGTAGCTCTAGTCATGTAGACTAGAGTGTCAATTGGTGAGAAGTTGATGTAGAGCTATTGGAGGTATGTCCAATAGTGAGGTAGACCAAATTGAGGTAGGGTGGTTAGGTAACTACTATGATTGGGAGTAGCAATATAGTAATAGACCACAATGTGACCTGTAGGTATTAGTATCTAAGTTCGGATACAATAACCATGGTTTTGAGAAGTCGTGTAGATATCATTGGTTATTATGTGTTTGACGTGACAAATATGATGATATGTAGGTGAATTGATGATGATTATTTGATTATGCTTGTATACGTGTTTATGCGGTGAATTATAACAATTTTGTCAATTTTTGCAAATGTAGTATCACATGATAAATGGTTAAATGTGGACTTTTCTTTGACGTGTGATCTATCAAAATTTTTCGTAAACTTAGTTTGTAAAAACTCTCATTCTCTTGTTAGCATGGATTCAATAACATGCAATATTGACGAGATTAGGAAAAATAATGATTTAAGGTTAGTATTTTTAATGGGTTCGCTTATAAACTTAGACTACGTCCAATGCATGATAAAGTTATAAGCACCCTAATGTTGCAAAGATATAAACAAGTATTCTTTGGACCTCAGCTACTCATGACTAAAATAACCTATGTATTATTTGAACACATAACTACTTTTAGCTAAAAAAGTCAAGTATTGTTTAGAATCTAGCTATTCTTGGCTAAAACCTGAGTATTGTTTGAAACTCAACCACTCTTGACTAAAACACTTTTTATTACAAAAGAGGACAATCTAAAAGATCATTTTTAACTAAAAAGAGGTGTAGCATCTTGAGACGTATACAAGATAAGGTCCACTCTTTTAGGTTGTGGATGAATATAAACAATGTTCTTAAAGAAGCTTTAGGACACAAAGAGATTTTATCTTAGAGCTTTAATATGATGCATTACCGTAAATCTTTCTTCAACATTAGGATCTCCTTTATATAGAAAATTAAAGTAATTGTTGCAAATCCTTTCTGCTCATGGAGAAACTTCAACAAAAGGTCTTCATCTTCAGCTAGCATTGCGTACATAAATGTAGATATGCATTAAATGTGCTCTACAATAAATATTTATCCCCTCTTTAATCAACATCTTGATAATTGACACAAATTGACAAGGTCAGAATACTTTTACCCAAACTACTTTTTCCCAAACTGGAGTAAAACACAAAATCTTATAAGACAAACAGTCTTTCCAAAGTTGACATATAGGCATGACAACATGGTTGTTGGTATAGAGCAACTTTAACACGTTTTTTAAGAAATTGTACATATAGACATGAACTTTATGAGATATTCTTGGTAGACGTAGAATAAATATATAAAATATTTTGTATGGTATGAGTTAGATTTTGCTTGTCCGACGAAGCAAAGAGTAAAAGATCATGTTGTATCAATTACATAAAACACTTACATCTTAAAAGATCAATTGTTTAACAAAACTTGCATCTTTTAAATAAAGCACTTTCATGATTTATATTTTATTGAAAAAGCACTCAATCAAAATTAATAAGGATGTGCTCATAATTATAAATTTCTTTTCTAAACTAAAATGATTGTTAACTTAACTTCTCTTATCTTAATGTTTATATGCTTCTTTACGAATAATTAACAAAATTAGAAAAGTTTAGAAAGTCCTAAATTACTCTTAAGAGACCTTGTTCAGAAGTTAAACACATCACTACATATATAAATTATCAAAAATTAATCTATTTGACTAAAATTTCACGTAATCACAAAAATTCATAAATGTAAAGAGACTAAGAATCAAGCATCAGAAATATAAGAAAAATAGAAAACTTATTAAAAGCTAAAGTTTGATTAAGTTAAATCATCCCGTGATATATACTCTCATCATCTAATGTGTGTTCTAATCAAATAAAGGATAAGAAACAATATTATAAAACTAAAAAAAATTAAAAGTTTTAAAGTTTAGAAATACAAAATATTTTAAATATAAAAGGTAAATCTATTTTAAATTATATATAATTTTTATAACTTTTAAATAATAAATTTTTCATTCTATATTTAATTTAAATCTTCTCCTCTAAACTTATAAAATAGATCGGTATAATATTAATATCCAATAACATTTTAATTAATAACAGACAATGCATTAGAAAAAGTACGTATGATAATGTGATACTAAAACTTCTTTTATATTTAATAATATTATTTTGTAATTTAAAAATATTTTTTCTTCCAACAAATATGGTAAATTTTGAAAAAGAAACGTTACAGCGAATCAATTTCCTTTTTTTTTTCACTAAAGGCAATTTCAACCATACATACAAAAAGGGATATATGTTTTTGATAGATAGAAAAAATAAACGTGTTGATAAATAAACCTCTTGAAAATTAATAAAAAATTTAATATATAATATATTAAAAAGAGGATATATGTTTTTATAGGTAGAAAATTTATTTTTTAATGTGTATATGTATAAGACAGAAAATAGTATTATTTAGATTACCCTTTAGCAGAAAAGTGCAAAACGCGGGTATGCGTGTCACGAAAATTTGGAAAAGTTCATCTTAAAAATAAATTTGGAAACAGCGACACTACCTGCCCATTTTAAAGAAAGTATTATAAAATTTCCGAAATTTAAATTTATAGCCTTAAATAGCCATATTGTAAATTTAAAATATAATGAAATCATAATATCAAAGTAAATCATTATACTGACATTATCCATTTTAAATAGTTTTCATACAAATTAACATTTTCTCTATATATGGAAGATATAATTAAATCATGATATAAAAATAAATCATCATCACATCACTATATCTTAATTAAAATTACCACCAATCACCATGATCAATTAGTGTGAATCTATTATAGTTAGTTGAATTCAAGTGTTAGTTACGAAAGGTAATTTTTATATCAATCTTAAAAAGTGGAAAATTTTACTCTGAAAGAATTGATTCTAAATCTGAGATTGAAATATTATATTATATTTACTACACTTCAAAAGTAATTTTACTTTATTATCTCTCACACTTTTAATATATTATAACAAATCATCTATAATAAAATAGATCGTTTTGTGAGAATGTTGCACTAATAAACAGTAAAAGTACATTAATTCGCTACAAACTTTATCTTATGAAAGAAACAAATGTATATAATTAAAAATTAAAAAAATAAGAAAATTCATTCAATAGTAGACGTTGATTACATCAAAATTTAAATTATTAACATTAATTAAGAAAAAAATTAACTAACTTTTAAAATATCTATCAAACAAAAAATAAGTTGAAATTGAAACATTAAATTGTGATATAACACTTTTGATTCTAGTGCTTGTAATTTTTTTAATACATATTTGATAATAGTATATTATTGCTAATGTATAACAATATATAAAGGATTCTCTCCTCATACTTTTTATATTTATATTTTACACTTAATTATATTTTAAAGTAAAATAATAAAACAATATACAAAAGGATATGTATTTAATATTTCTGTTTCACTCTTAATTATATTTTAAAATTAAAAATTAAAATTAAAAATAAAATATCTAAATGCTAAAAAGGAGTGTCGTGTAATCATCCATTATTTTTTAACCACCTTCCACTAGTAATTAATAAATATAAATAATTTGTATCAATTTTACTCTTCTTAAATATAAATTATTTTTTATTTGTTTAAGAAAAGGTTAAAATGAGATGAAACTAAAACATTTTATTGTTTAAGTTAAAAAACTTAAAAATAGTAAAAACTAATTATTCAAACTTCATTTTATAAAAATCATAATCTTTTTAAAATACTTTTTTTATATATTTTTGTTAGATTTATGAGTTAACCATTCATTTTGTTTAAACTTTGAACCTACCACAGTAGAACTAGTAGAGAATAAAAGATATTCATCTAGTTATAATTTTATTTATAATAATTTCTTCTTTGTCCCTTTTTTTTTTTTCTTTAGGTTGTTGTTAAGAATAATGGTTTGTACTCTTGTGCTTGAGAAAAATAAATCTATGTTAGTTTAGAATTGTAGTGATATATTTAGTTTCATGGGCAAGTTTGAACTTCTTGCGTGAATCAAGGACTATTGAAGTTTTGTGGAGTAAAAAAAATTTCCGGTAAGAGAAACCACTATTATTTGCTTTTCTAAATGATTCAAAGGTAAATTCTTAAGATAAAAGTGAATGATTATTGAATGTTTATCCATTGAACTTGTAAGATGTATAAAAACAGTGAAGTTTGGAAGAAATTTTGATAAATGTTAAATTGTATTATAACAACTGAATTTAGGTGTGATAGGTTCATCTTGATAACTCATTGTTTTGTTTAGAATTATATGATCGGGTTTGATATGGTTAGCTTTGATTATGTTAATATAAATTTGAAAGACATGTGTTAGGTTGTTTATGTCGTCCAATTTAAGCAAGTAAGTGTAAAGAGAGTTAGTTTTCTTTCAATTGAATTTGTAATGTCGATGTAAGTTGAAGATTTGTTGATATTAATATTAGGTTAAGAATTAATTTTGTACATGAATTGTACTATTAAGTTAGTAATTTGGGAATGATTCATTTTGTGAACTTGTTTCTTGAACTTGGAAAATTAGATATTGAATAAAAATGTTGGTAATAAAATGCTTTGATTTTAATTTAGAGCCAGTACTAACATGTAGAGTTAGAAATGTTGTATAGAGGTTATGAGTTAAAATTACCTAACTCTTTGTTGTTGACTTTCTCTTGAGTTTAGGTTGTTATGCTCAATTGGTTGAAATTTATGTCAATATATGTTAATTTTGTTATATATTAAAGTGTTGATTTTGGGTGTTTGAGTAGTTTGAAATTCTCAAAATTTTTTACAAAAATACACTCAATGGATTTTCCAATTACCCTTCCTAGTTTTCCAACAAATTCGAGGAAGATAAGAAGTGAGATTTAGCGGGAAAATTCTACTCAGTAGATCCCCCATTTGCCCAATAAATTTGAACTTAAGAGTGAGTGAAGAAAGTTTGTGTCCTCAATCAACCATTTTTGAATTAGGCTTATTGGTCTTTATGAAAATTGTAGCTTTGGATATTAGCTTTCTAATGTCTTTTGAATCAATTAAAGATGTCTAAAACTCTAATTATCTCTATTTTAGTTAACAAAGACAAAACTGTCAATTTTAGTTAGAATTGTTGTGATTTTTGGACCTTTAAGCTAAGTAACTGTCTTTTCTAAAACTTCAAGTCTTGATAGGATTTGTAGTTTATTCTCTTAGCTTTCTTATTTGTTATATTTGAGTTTGATTGGATATGTGAAACTTGGTGTAATTTATTATCTTTAACTATTGTTGTCGAATGATTTATGCTTTATTAGTTATTTTTAAATTATGATGCAACATAATGAAGTAAGAGAACATGAAGTGAATATTGTGTTAAATACTATTAGTTTATTTTATTTAAATAATATTGACATTCACAATTTTAATTTTGATATTGTGATGACATTATGAATATATTTACATATTTTTCTTTAGTGCTTTGTGATATATGTAGATGAATATGAACTCTTGTAAACCTTGATTCTTAGGTTCTTTCTTCATTTAAATTTTAAGTTAAATCATATGTTAGTATCTAATAAGATATATTTAAACTCAAAATGTGTTTATCATTTATTGAATTTAATATTGTGGTTTGTATATATTGATTTTTTATTGGTTTATGTATTGGTAACATAAAGGATAAATGATTTTGCTGTGACAATAAAATTATTTATTATAATCTTTCAAAAGTTTCAAACAAAAGATGTGCTTTTTGTTTTGTCTGGTATACTATAAACATATGATATTATGATACTATAATCCTTCAAATTTCAGATATAGAGAGTTGTACGTCATATTTTATATCTATTTTGTATATAGATGTATATAGATATATAGAAGATGTAATATTTTAATAGATATTAATTATTAACTATTTTTTTATAAAAACTCTTTATAGTAAATAATAATTATCCTTAAATATTATATAATTATGATATTATAAAATAAAAAAATATTTATATATAACTATTAATAAAGAAAATTTCTCCTTATAATTTTATCACTTTATTATTCATAACATAAAAACTACTTATAATAAATAATAATTATTATCCAATACTATATAGTTATAATATTAAAAATTAAAAAAAAATATTTATTTTATATTTTATTTTAATAATTATGTTTTAATTATATTCTTTATATTATCATAAAAAAGTGAATACACGTAGTGCCTGTACTTTCATTAGTAGTGAAGAAAAGAGTTATATAATTCAAAAAAGAAAAAAAGAAATAAAAAATTTATTCATATTACAATCATAATTATGTTGATTAAGTATCTAATGTTTACCAAGTACTTAAATATATAAAAAGAATAATACTTAATCTAAAAGATAGACATAATATTTTTTAAACTTTCTAACCACTTGTATAGCCACCTTCAGAGAGTCCGAATAACATAGACTAATCGAAAACTAATTATTATTACAAGCCTTAAAAGTTTATATTTGCCATAACTACTTATCATATTCCAAACACTTATAAATATAAAAATCTAGTTCAATTATATATTCAGTCAGTAAGTGTTTTATCAACAAAATTCAGATAATATATAAAAAAAAAAACATGTTTAGCTCCATTTAAAACTCTATGGACTCAAAGTCAACTTCACAAGATCTCTGTTCTAGATCGGTAAAAAACATCTAACACTTAAAATATTTATATATAGAAGAAAACAATTGAACTAATTAATATTATTCAAAATTTCATTAAAATATCAAGAAAACCGATGGGAAATTGTTGCTAGAATTGATTTTTGCACTATAAAATGATGTTAGTGACAATAATCACTAGTTAAAAAAGTCAGAAAATCATTGATGGTAAAAATCTCCTTAGAAAATCATTGATGATAAAAAAAATGACACAATGACACACAAATTAGGTTATGAAACTATTCAATTTATGGGAAGAGAAAATATAATTGAATTACCTTATTAGTACTAATAAGAAAGAGCCATTCCATATATTTGTATTGTTTAAGAAAAATAAAATTATAGTAGCAGTAATATAAAAAAAAGTATTAGGAAATAATTTGTAGTATGTTATATTCTTGAGAGATGGGAGTCTTTGCTATTATGTCATGCTATTAAAGTGTCTGATACTTTTAATATTTAAATAACTTATTGTTATTTTTTTTTAATTTTTGAAATAATTAAAAATAAAATATAAATATAAAATGTGTATACTAAACTGAGAAATCTCTTTATATATTAATATAATTAGTTAATTTCCATTTTTTTAATTTTAAAATATAACTAATAATATAATAAGGATATGAAATCAACATACAACTTGCTTCTCGCCTCGCCAACAACATGCGTTATATTATGATTTATATAGTGGAAAATAATTTGTTAGGATGATTAATTAAAAAAAAAAGTGAAAAGTGATAAAGAAGATGAAAAAAAAAAATATCAGCCAAATAAAAATTAAAGAACACTTTTATTTATTTATTTATTTATTTTTTCTAGCAAGACCATAATAACAACTACTACTTCAGCCAGTGATTGCTTTTGCTTCTTCTCACTTTATTCTTTCTCTCTCTTTCTCTCTCTTTGCCCCTTCAAAGATGCACTTCAATCTTTTCTTTTGGCAAAGACCAGCATCCTTAATTCTTCAAAATTCTTTTACTACATAATTGCTCCCAAAAAAAACCTTTGCTTTTTTCTCTTCTTCTGCACCCATTTATTTTTTCTCCTGGAATTTCGATTTTTAAGGTTGTTCTACATCGTGTTTCATTGTCCCTCAACGCCTTTCAGCGGAAATTTCATCTGGGGTTTTCGTGGATCGGACCCAGATCCTGTTTCTGTCTGATCCAGCTATATTGTTAAGGTATACCTTTCTTCTCACTGTAGTTGAATGAACAAGTCAAAGTTCCTCTCTTGCTCCTTACGGTGTTATGTTACGTTATGATACACAAATTTATAAATTAGTTGGTTGGTATCAATGGACAGGGCAATTTGCAATTTTTATTTGTTTATTTTTCTTTTTAAAATTTGGTTATTTGTTTGTGTCTTGGTATAAGCTTGAGGGTTGGTATAACTGTGAGGGTTGTTCCATTTATTTATTTTGGTAGGAAAGGGAGAGGGCTATTTTGTTGGATTCCTGTTATTTTTTTAATATATTGGGGATTTGGGTTAATTTTGAGTTTGGAGTTTGTTTGTGTTCCAGATTTGTGATAATAAGAAGCACCATGGATGTTGATAAAGATTTTTTTGCTGAATCCTCTGGCTGCCATCAATTAGTGTTTTTTGTTGATAAATTTAGCAAAGATGATACTATCTTATGATGACTAAGAGAATTGATGCTGAAGAGAGGTTATTGTTTCATTGGATGTTGTCTCTGTCTGAGATTCAGTGAGCACTTGCTTGGCTAACTTGCTGATTGAGGTTGCTGCTTTGTATGTTTTGAAGAGTTTCAATAAGGAGTGTGTTCTAACAAAAATCTTGTGTTGAGCCAATTTTAAGTTATGATCAAGCAGATATTAAATAGGCTCCCTCGGAAGCCCTCCAAGTCGGGGGAAAGCCGGGAAGGAGGGGTGTTATCGACGCCCTCTTCGACTCCGTCGACAAGTGCGAGGAGCAACGATGTAGCCGGCCACCGGTATGGAAATTCAACTGGTTCCACTCTTTCAGGCGTTGTCGATTCTAATCTGGTTCCTGGAATAAATCATGGTGACAAGATTGCACAAGCTATGAACTCAAAACTGAATCTGAATGGGAGTTTTCCAGTTTCTGCCTATGAAGCCTTGCCAAGTTTTCGCGATGTTCCGAATTCAGAGAAGCAGAATTTGTTTATAAGAAAGCTGCAAATGTGTTGTATTTTATTTGACATGACTGACCCTACGAAGAACCTCAAAGAAAAGGAAATTAAGCGGCAAACATTAGTAGAACTTGTGGATTATGTGTCATCTGCTAATGGGAAGTTTACAGATGTTATGATGCAAGAAATTGTAAAAATGGTGTCCATAAATTTGTTCCGGACATTTGTTTCTCCTCCTCGTGAGAACAAAGCTCTTGAAGCATTTGATGTAGATGAAGAAGAACCTTCCATGGACCCTGCATGGCCTTTCTTGCAAATTGTGTATGAACTGCTTCTAAGGTTTGTCACATCACCTGAGACTGATGCAAAGTTGGCAAAAAGGTATATTGATCATTCATTTGTCCTGAGACTGTTGGACCTTTTTGATTCAGAGGATTCCAGGGAACGGGAATACTTGAAGACAGTTCTTCATCGTATTTATGGGAAATTTATGGTGCACCGACCATTCATCAGAAAAGCAATCAACAATATATTCTACCGCTTCATTTTTGAAACTGAGAAACACAATGGGATTGCAGAACTCTTGGAAATCTTGGGAAGTATAATCAATGGATTTGCTTTGCCACTGAAAGAAGAGCACAAGCTGTTCCTTGTGCGAGCACTTATTCCTCTTCATAAACCAAAATGCATACCAATGTACCACCAGCAATTATCTTACTGCATTACACAGTTTGTGGAAAAAGATTGCAAGCTTGCTGATACTGTTATACGGGGATTATTAAAATACTGGCCCATTACAAATAGTTCTAAGGAGGTTATGTTCATAGGGGAGCTAGAGGAAGTCTTAGAAGCAACTCAACCTGCAGAGTTTCAACGATGCATGGTACCCTTGTTCCGGCAAATAAGTCATTGCTTGAGCAGTTCACATTTCCAGGTTAGTTAGTTATAGTACTTTCCGTATGTTTCCACTTTCTCTTTTGTTTTCCGTGATGACTTTTCAACCCTCAAAATAGATGAAATGAAGCCTAAATTTGCTTGTTGGTTGTTGCCTGATTCGTGACGTATGGTGGGGGAAATTTGGTGAAGAAACCACTTTTCATATTCAAGTAATATCCTAGTTCATTTTTGGTTAAGATTATTACTGGAGAAGTTTGTTCTTTTCTGTTTTTGAAGCTCTCTGGAAAGTTGACAAAAATAATTAATTGTTTCTTTAAAATATAAGCCAAACATGGGTCTCAGAAGACATGAATAAGTTGGCAAAAATAAGTCAAACCCGCACTTAGTTTTGTTTTGTATGTTAGCCTGGAAACATGGGCCTCAAAAGACAAATTGTAATGCCATTTGAAAATAATTTAATGTTGGATTACTACCACTAACACAAGGAGCAGTTACATGCAGTTTTTTTAAAATGTGTGCTCACTTTTAACTCATAATATCACTTGATTTTCACTTCTGTGACCTTTACTTATGAAAATTGATGAAGGATATTGGTTAATGTGGCTTTCTTGTGCTGTTTCCAATGTTTTATTGCTTTTACTTGGACATTTCTGTTTTTTGTTTTTCTGATAGATTTTCAGAATGCTTGAACAAAATTTTGGTGTAAGATTTGTGGTTTGTTATTTCTGTGACAATTTGTTTTCTTTGAGGATGAAGTATCCATACTACTCAATGCGGGGCCTAGACACCCTGTAATATACAAAGTCCCTATCATAGTGCTGCCTCTGAGCCATTGTTCCAATTGTTGTACTTTACAATGTCTCACTCAGCCTTTTTGAGCAGCCCTTCCGTAGGTATATCCTGTTTCAAGACACTAGCAATGGACCCTGCTATCAATTGAAAGTACCCAAGCTCCTGGAAACCCTCCCTTAAAGATTAGCTATCAAAGGGGGCAAAACCAAGCCACTTATTTACTCTGCTTAACATCCATACCACTCAATGTGGGTTTCAATCACCTTATAATTCCCAAGTCTGACTCTGGTAGCTACCAAGAGGATAATCAAGTCACTTAAGTACTTCACCAAACACCCCATACTAGATGTGGGATTTAAGAGGATAGAGTGTGCTGTTCAGTGCATCAGCACTAGTTAAAGGGTAAAAATGGGCTGACAATTGCACGAACTGAAAGTTGGTATCACCTTTATACGTTGTTATAGATATGATAGCCAGGATTGTTTTACTTGGTGTTTATCATTGATTGTGTTTTGTTTACGAGCCTCCAGTTGATAAGTAAATTCAAAGGTGTAATAGCCATGCAAAAAGTATGAGAAGTTTGGTTAAAGTATGCAACAGAATTTGATAGGAGTTTGATTACTGTCAAAACCTCACTCAGTTGACAAACTCACAACTACTGTCCTGTATAATTGTAGTTTTATGGAGTCAAAATATGCAATAGAAACTGTAATTGCAGCTTCAAAATTATTCGCTCTTCAATACATTTATTGGAATGTATCCATTGGAAAGTCCCTTTAATTCTGTTAAAGGGACTTTCTTTGAGGGTTGGGTTGCTTTAAATCCAACCTCAACGCTGATGGTTTAGTCCCAAATTGATTAGTGAACAGAAAAATATACAATATATAAGTAGGATGTAAACTTCAACTTACTATTAGTTTTTTTGGGGTTGAGTTAGGTTCAAATTCTCATTCTAACATATTGGAGGAACCTTTTCCTATTATTGCTGCTGTTGCATTCAGCTGTCACATTGTAATAAATCCTCTAGAAGTTTCATTTCCTCTGGTTTCACTTTCAAAGCATGCACTTCTTGCATCTGTTCTTAACTTCTTATTATATAACCAGCAGTGCAGTTGCTTGAGATTCCTGAATTGCCAGGGAAGAGGAGGCTACTTGTTCCATCTGTAAAACAATATACAGTATGCACTGAGTGTGTATGACTGAAAATTATGCTAAATCAAAGCAAATAAAGTTATTACCCTTTCCCCCTGTACATGCCTTCATAGGACAGTGTTAGGAGGTTGTCCCATTGGAGAAATCATGCTGAGATGTCTATTAATTTTAACTTATTTTATTATTGAAATTAGAAAAGTAGGTACTACTTGGGACCCTCTCCTTCGGTCTTTTACTTTTCGTACTATTACATCATCTTAAAATGTTTTTAAAGATTTTAAGCAATTGTTGAGACAAAATGGGAGGAGTTTGCTTTTTAAATATTGAACTTCCCTAATTTTGGGGGCAAGTGGATCCCTGAATTTTTTATTTTGGTAATCATACCCCTCATTTATTTTAAATTATGTCTCATAGCTAGTCTGTATTTTTTGTTAGATGGTCAAGTTTAACATCTTGGTTTCTAAGCACCATACCCTATATTTATTTATTTTTCTCTTGGATTTAATTATCTACACTTGAAAATTTATGTTTACATTATCTTGTAAAAGTACATTATTGGGAATCTAGAGTGTTGGAACAAATTATAATGCCATTATGTTAACTTTTAGTTTGGATACTTGTTTAACCATGAGTTATTGTCAAGAGTAAAGCTAGATTTTTTTTTTTCTGTTACACATGTTATGTACTCAAGTATGAGTTTTGAGAGTTGAAAAAATCATTTGGCAATAAGATATGTAGGCTATATTCTTACTTTCGGATAAAAAATTCTATGAAATTCAAATAGTGGTTATGTTGCCCCCTTCTTATAGATAACCCAAATGGTGGGGCTAAAGTGAAGATTTTATGTTTTAATTCTGCAAACCACAAAGATTGCGCCCAATATTCTCTTACACACCCACGTGCACATACAAATTTTCCTTGTCCTCTTCCGTCATAGCTTAGATTATTCTTTATTTGGCCAAGGGTCCATAGTTTAGCAAGGTTCTATTATTGTTTTCTTTTTACCACTTATAAAAACAGTGGTAATAGGAGGCAATTGGTTCAAGATAGATTGCATTGTCAAGAATGATATTCTCAAGAATACTATGCTTAGTAATGTTATTTTTGGATAAAGTAAAAACATATTTGTTCAGAATTTGATGCTTTTATCAAAGAGTAAATAGTGTATGCAATGATAGTGTAGAAAGTTTTTACACTGTTATCCAATTATAATCTATTAGAGACGGGAAGTTTGTTAACTTTTACAATAATTATCTTAAAAGTCATATCAACAATGATTTAGAATTGGTTGACAAAGTAACACTTTTTCCATTAACAGTGCATAAAAATTAAGCTCCTTCAAAATTCCTTGGAAAGGTAACGTACCCAACCCTCACTTTGGGAACAAAAGCCAACCATGCAAAACAGGAATGTTATTTTCCTGGGAATCAAAATCAACTCAGTAGGAATTTTAAGCCTTGTAGCAAACATGAGAATGTCATATACCCTAATTTACTCCCAAGAAGAATTTGACAATCCATGAAACAGACAAACCCTTAGACATAAAATCAGAAGTAATCTTAGTATTAAACACTGCTGTGAATGCCTTTCCCAGAAATTAGGCAAAAGTGTTGCCATTTTATTCCGAGTTTGCTCATCATTCTTGGTAGAATTACGCAACAATGGTATGAATTGCTGACATTGTGAGATGCATAATTCTGAAGAGTGGATTACCACAACATCACTCTACCCCCAGGCTCTTTCATGTTTTGATTGCTTCTTAATTTGCAGGTAGCAGAGAGGGCTTTGTTCTTGTGGAATAATGATCACATTGGGACTTTAATCAAGCAGAACCACAAAATTATACTTCCCATTGTCTTACCTGCTCTGGAACAAAATGCTCGAAACCACTGGAACCAGGCTGTCCAAAGCCTGACGATAAACGTGCGCAAGATATTCGCCGACACCGACCCAGAGTTCTATGAAGAGTGCATGATGAAAGTTCGGGAAAATGAAGCACAAGAGAAGGATATGAAGTCAAAGCGTGAGGCCAGATGGAAGCGTTTAGAAGAAATGGGAGGCATGAAAGCAACAACCAATGAAGCTGTTCTGGTTTCTCCAAGAACTGCCTCTCATAGCCCTTCTGGCAAGGCAAGTAGAACTCAGTTGGAGTGATCCTTGTGTTTTTGGTATTGGCATTGCAGAGTTGAAAAGCATAACTTATGCTGCATTGCATTGTGTTGCATAAGAATACAAGGGGTGGTGATAATGTGTTGCTTTTTGTTGGTTCCATTGGCCCACATTGATAAAATTTCAAGGCCAAAACTTGTGGGGTGGTACAAAACAGCTCCAACTTAGTCTTACAAGCATGGAATGAATGAATGAATGTATATATTGGATTTCATGGACAAGAATGGTTGCCTCAAGCCACAGTTTATTTGAGAATTTGTTTTCTAAAGCTGGCCTTTGCTGTTTGATGTTTCCAATGACTTGAGTTCAACTTTTGATCTGCTTTCATACTTAAACTTTGATGGAAGCATCATCCTCCATTTTTTGTTGTCAATGTTTAGTGTTAATCATGGTTCTTTTGTGTAGATGAGTTGGTTGTTTAAGGAAATTGGGCCATTACAGCTTATCGTATGTGAATTGTGGTGGACTCTGTCTTATATATGACATGATGAAAGCAAATTATTTACTGAATGTATTATTGTTGATGAAAGTATTCAATGAATCTTTCTTTTCTATTATTTGTCTTTGAAATTCCAGATTGACATGAAAAAGTGGTTTTATTTTAAGGTTTGCTATTTTGTTTTTGTCTAATTTTTCTTGAATATTTCTGCCTTCAATCTACACAATTCTTTTATGTTTTTTTTGTCCTTGTATTTTTCTCTGTTAATAGTTTTAGTTTTCTATTGAGTAATAATGTTGATTGATTATGTGATAGACATGTTGGCAATCCAATCACCATTTTGTCATCAAATAATCTAACGAAACAATCACATGTAATAATTTTTAATAAGTAAAATAGTAACTAATAATTTATTATAGAAAATTACATGTGTTAATAATGTGAAATTAGTCTTGTATCTAGTGTCGCATTCAACTCAAGAATAAAGAAATAATGGTGTAGAGTGAAATGTTAATCACAACATATGGTGACAAAGAATAAAGGACAAATATAAAGCTAGAAATGAATAAAGTACGTGAATTTTAAGATATGCGTCTAGTTTGCATCTCATGGAGAGATATTTTTAATTCAACTTTATAAAGGGGACACAATGCCGTTATTGGTCAGCTAGAACTATAAAAAAACTTTTAACTAAAACTTATACAAAGATTAATGGTGATCAATGATTTACCACTTAATTATTAGAGCACGTCTATGACTATATTACGTACTTTATAAATAGTTTAATATATTAAGATTTACAAATTTTACTTTAGACTCGAACTTTTTAATATGAAATTATTATCAATAATCTATGTTCAAGAAGTTGAGACAGTGCATGAACTTGTTTTTGAGAATTATAGTTTCAAAAAGATTAACTCATGAAAAGTCATTTGTTTGAAATATTTATGTAGATTTTGTCTAATATCATGCTTTATCTATTTTGAAATTATTTTGTTATCACAATAATATTTTGCTTTGTTAGTATACCTCACCTAAATATATACATAATATGTTTTTTTTTTATCTTTTTCTTTTGTGAAATTGCTACGTCTAGTAGAAAATATTACATGTTCTGTTATGTCTCATGCTTTCATAAACATGCTTGATATGTTTTGAATGCTATGTCTCTTATAGTATATCTAAATCCTTTCAGACAAAACTATAAAAGATGTGTTTATAAGCAAGATAAATGTATTTCAAAATATAAAATAAACTCATTATAAATGATCAGAAAATATGTTTTATTTCAAGAAGAAAATCATGAAAATAAGACAACTTGATAAAATTGATATGCATGTTTCTTTGTCTCCATGACATTGTTTGCCATAGTAAAAAGAGAGAGATTGTTAAGGAAAAAATGAGTTAAGCAAATATTAGATAAAAGTTCTAGATATCGTAAGTCTCACCGATTAATACCAAGTTTTGATGATAACAAACAAGATAAATTTGGTGTGTTTAATATATTTATGTAGTGTGAAATAACTTAATTATGATTAGAAACAAGTCTTGTTTCAAGATATACTTATGAATAAAATACAAAAAGACAAAAATAAAAAGACTTAGAAGAAGATGAAGGTGACAATAACAAACAAATCATTTTCAAAAGTATATGCTATAGAAAAAATACAACACTCTTGATATTTTGATTGTGTGCTTAAACACTACAAGCCGAGAGCTTGAAAGACATGAAGTAGTTGCATATGGTAGACGTTAATCAGATCATGAATGCATGTGTTTCATTTGACAGACAATAAAGCACTGTACCAAGTTTCACTTCATCTCATAAGTTAATTGACGATTATTTAGATAATAAGTACAATGAATATTTCAAGTTGATACACACGAAAAATATTTCAAAGCTTGAGTCTGATGATACAGAGAATGTCTTGTGTGTCTATCCCAAGAAGATCCGGACCAAACATCAACATTTAAATACCTATTAGTATGCGAGTTAAAGTTGTAATAACCAATAACTGTTCTAGCACAATTTCTTTTTTCAACTATAGCTCAACTTTCTATCTTGTACGGTGTGTGTTTTAACCATTGTTTGATGTAAAAGGATATGCTACCTAGGAATATAGTATTGGCAACTATGAAAGAGTTTGTGTGAAGAAGAGAAGAGAAATTAATGTTACATGTCATGCATTTAATTTATTAGAAGATAGTTGAAGAAGAAAGAAGACAATGAAGAGAGTTCAAAGCTACTCAACGACCATAAAAGGAAATACAACAATTACTTTTTTTTCTAACCTATAAGAATACATGCTTCAAAGAAGAAGAACAAGAAAGCAAGTCATAATTTTGCAAATGCTGAAACTCTGTCAAAATATTCTAAGCTTTAAAAGCTTTGTAAAGAACACTATTTGTGTGCATTTCATAGAAATAGCAAGAGAGCCTAATTTGTACATGTCGAAAGACACTATCCTCTCTAGTGAGCTAAGCTTGTGATATGTTGATCACTAAACCTTATGTTTTTAAAAGCCATAAGTGACTTTCTTAAAGAATACTTGGTTAAGTTAAAAGTGGTTTGTTGAAAAAATACTTGTTTAAGCCAGAAATGATTTGGAAAATAATACTTGAACAACGTTAAGCCAGGAGTGACTTGTTGAAATAATAATTGTTTGAGCCAAAATTGGTTTTGGGAAAGAATACTTGTGTATACTTCATATTTGACTAATTGGTTAAGAATTGGATGAAGTTTGTATGATCAGAAGAACCAATATAAAAATACTAAATATCTTTTCACAAACAAAGAAGGAAGAAAAAGCTAAATATAACTGATCCCAGTCATTTCACAAACAAATTAAAAGAATTCCAATATTGATCACCTAAAGTGGTGTTGGACCGTCTAACACTAAAGAGATCATAGTGTTAATGGAAGAAAGTTAACCTCAAGTCATCTTCCAACGAATCCAATAATAAACTCAGTCAATCAATATTCAAAACTTATCTACAACAATGAAAGTTAGTAATAACAGTAGATTAAAAGGGGGATTTGAGGATTGTTGTGCAGGAAATTAAAATAGATGATGTAAAATAATAAAGAAAATAGATTGACTCTCAAGTTCTTTCACAACATATTCTTCCTTAGTTTTCTTAAGATTATTATCCTTTAATTCTCTTCACAGAGTTGAACTCAATCGAAGCGTAAATAAAAAAGAAGAAAATCTTATCAACAAAACAAACGTCTACTGGTGTATTCAATATCTCACCTCCAAACGTTTACTCAATAAGATATATATCTTTTATCTCTTGACTAAGCATACAAGAAATTGATTAAGACTAAGCAAATTAACCAAGAAATCTAATTAAGAAAATAACTAAATTTTTAACAAGCGTTCAAACATAATTATTTTATAGAAAAGAGATTTTAAAAAGACCAACAATAAAACACAAATGTTACAGAGAATTAAAAAATTAAACTTTATAGAGTAGAAACTTGAGAATTCTTGCAAAATCACAAGAGAATCAACCCAAAGAAGTTTATCCTTCCACGAGGTCTCTATTAATAATCTCTTTTTTCTTTACGAAATTAGCTCAGATTTAATCTTAAATATTATTTTCGCAATTATCAAATGTTTCCTTGTGTGTCACAAAATATAAATTTTTGTCTTAAATATCATTTTTATAATTATCAAATATTTCTATCTTTATCATATTTTAACTTGTAGATGCTTTCTTTCCAAATTTGTAGCAAGAGATATTGTAAAATATTTGAAAATTTGCACTAAATCAAGTATGACTTGTAAAGGATTATCTTTGTAGAAAATCTGAAGAATATATGTGCACAAGAATTAATTTGATTTAGAACTCATAGAATCTCTGTAAATAATTAGAAATAAGAAAATATATTATGCTTAAAATCCAAGTTTAACTAAATCTTAATTAAGGTCCAATTAATTTTGATTAGGTAAATCTTATTTAAAACAATGAATTTATTCTCAATTACAGTCTAAGAAATTCAAGGTTAACCACTCTAAGTGTAAATAAAAATATACTCATCAATAACCTTGCAAAAATTCTTAATTATATTGGTGTATTTATCTTTGTATCTTTGACAACACATACATATATGATATAAGCGAAAAACTACGAATTTTTTTAAAACACAATTCAACCAGCCTTTCTTGTGTTATTTATTGTTTTTGATAATTGGTATCAAAGTTGATTCTTTAAAAGGTTGATTGCTTGATAATGTTAGAGGAAAAAAAATCCATGGTGACAAGCATAGATAGGAACTTATCACTGAATGAGCATCTCTCTCCAGACCTTTTGCCTTCTTGGGAGCAAACTTTTCATGTTGAAAAGATAGAACGAAAATGTATGTCAAGTTTACACACTGTCAATTGTGACATATCATTACACGAGGTGACACAAAGACCACTTCCCAAGAAAAGGATTATTGAGAAGAAGAGTTTGGTAGATGTAGTTGAACAACAAGGAAAGATACATGTTTATCTGTGCACTCTCAAATAATGAATACAAAAAAGTATGCAGGCTAAAGATTGCTAAAGAAATACGGGATTCCCTAGTTGTAAACTACGAAGGGAATGAAGATGTATAGCTCAGGAAGTTTGTAACTCTAACTCATCAATATGAATCCTTCACCATAAAAGAATGAGAAAGTGTGAACTATATGTTTGGAGGAATGCAAGTTCTTTTGAATGGGTTAGAAGCTCTTAGACAAACTTTTTCAAAGGCTCAAATAAATTTGAAACTACCAGACAACATACCCAAGATTTGAGATAAAAAAGCAACCATAACTAAGGCTTGAGAGTTGAGGAAGCTCACATGGGATGAACTCATAATCTTAAGGGTACATGAAGTACATTTTCAAGATAGAGATAAAAAATAACTCCTCACCTTATCTAGTTGAGGGTTGAAAGCCAAAATAATGTCAACTCCCAATAGAAGAAAGGAAACCAATGTATTAAAAGCTCTAAAAGAAGCTGAAGATAAATTATCAAATGACGGGTCAAATAATTTAACTGATGAAGATATATCTTTTATGTCAAGATGCTTCAAGCAAAGGGCATGTAAATAGGAGGTTTCGATCTAAAAAAGAAGAAGGATCCTATAGGTAAAAGGAAGAAGAAGCCTCTTAGAATATGGTTAGCTATGAATGCAAAAAACCAGGTAATACAAAGTTCGAGTGTCCTAGATTGAAGATGAGCTTCAAGCTCAAAAAGAAGGGACTAGTGGCTTCATTGGATGAATCTAAATCAGATTTTGGAGCAGAAGAGCATGCCAACCTGTGTTTGATGGTTGATATTCATAAAGAGGTATATCATGCAACATTTTGTCTAAGCAAAATTTAAAGTTGAAACAAAAACCTTTATAGTTATTCTACCTAGTTGTTGTATGGTGGTCTACTTACATGACACCACCCCTTTGTTGATGATGCTTAAAAAGGGGGAGAGCTTAAAGGAAAATTTTCTTAAGACAAAAAGACAGATGAAGATAAAGCAAGGTGAACCCATGCTTAAAGGAAGATGACGACATCATGAGAGACAATGTACATTTGAAGGGGAACCTCTAAGAAGAAGAAAGGAGAATTGTCTGATAGATGCCTCCAAGAAGAGAAAAGAAGAAGACAATAATCAGGAGTCTTCATAAATAAACGAGGCACGCACAAGCTAAAGGTGAGCAACCCATAAGCATCGACTATTGATCGAGTACTGAATTGATATCTTTATTGATGTTCATCAATATAAATAAAAGACCAGTCAAACAAATCCTTCTTGTTATGATTTGTTTATTTGATGTTGCAATATGCTCATGTTCTTATGTATTGTTTTAAGCACCATCAAAAGGGGGGAGATTGTTAGAGCAAAAATACAACATCCTAAATGTTTTAATTGTGTGTTTAAACATAACAAGTCAAGAGCTTGAAACACAAGAAGCACTTGCATCTGACAAACGCTGATCAGATCATGAATGCATGTGCTTCATTTGGTAAATGATAAAGCATTATACCAAGTTTCACTTCATCAGATACGTTAATTGAAGATCATTTAGACAATAATATCAAGACTTGACACACACGAAGAATATTCCAAAACTTGAGTTTGAAGATACATAGAATGCCTTCTACGTTTGTCTCAAGAAGATATGTGCCAAACATCAATGTTTAAATATCTCTTGGGATTTGAGCTAAAGTTGCAATGACAACCAATTCTTTTAGCACAGTTTATTTTTCAACTCTATATGATATGCACTTTTAACTATTGATTGGTGTAAAAGAATCAGCTACCAAAAAAAATAAATATTATCAACTATCAAAGAGTTTGCATGAAAAAGAGAATAGAAATTAATCCTAAATGACATACATTTAATAGTTTTCAACATAAGAGTTCATCAAACAATATTAGAAAATGAAAGAAGACAATCTAAAGAGTTCAAAATTATTATAACGACCAACAAAGAAATTGTAAGGACAATTTTTTTTTAAATGTATAAAAGTACATTCTTTTGTTTTTATTCTTACTGAGATTTATATATTTTTTAAAAAGAATACTTTAAAGTAAATTAAGTTAATTCTATATTACTAGATATATTTTTCTGAATTTTGAATAAACTGTCTAATTTATTATTTTGTATTAAAATCAAAACAAACACTTGTACCCCTTTAATTTTTTAAATTTATTATTAAATATATTACAATTTCAATTTTTTCACCTTTTAAATTTATATATTCACTTTATTATCAAGTTGCATATGCATATATCAATAAAATAATGTGCAGTTTCATATATTATATTATAATAATATTTTTATTTTTGAATAAATTTATCCATACTTATCCAGGATTTTGAATGATTCGTTTCAACGATCGGACTTAATCTAAGTCACAAAAAAACAATTGTTTAAGGGTTATGAAGATTCCATTATCTAATTCTGGTCTTGAAAAATTCAAGTTTTAACACCCACATAGATTTCTTCTTCCTATTTTCTAAAAAATTCAACGTAGGTTTCTTTTTCATCATGCATCATTGTTCCCTACTACAAGCAGCCCTTGTAATTTTTCATTAGTAAATAATATTTTTTTTTTCTCTCTTGTCTATATGCAAAAGATGTGCCTTGTCATTCCATCTATCTTACGATAGGTACAATTATTATAAATTTTTATAAGTGCAATCAAAGGAAGAAAAGTGGGCATGAGAAGAAGATTCAAACGCAAAGGAAGAGATTTTTTTTTAATATAATATTCCCAAAAAGACAAGAATTTTCTATTGCTATGTATATTTTATTTAATTTTTCTTTTACTCATGAAAGACTACATCAAATTGATATTTGAAACATTCTTCTGTTATAGCTTTCTTAGTGAATTTTACTTTAATTATTCGCAATCTTCTTAATTTCTTTACATCATATTTATTTAAAATTTATCTAGCAGAAATTAAAATTAAAATAAAAATTTTATGATTTATAGTGACAAATGATGGCTTTTCGTATAAATAGTGGCCATTGATAGTAGCTAAAAGTTACAAACTTTTATATTTGATATTCTATTTTTTAAATGAAAACAGAAAAGAAAACTAAAATAAATGTTGAAGATTACTTTTATAGATAATGTTTCTAAAAATAAGAGAAATTTTGATTTTTTTTTTCTGTAGCAATCAACTATTAAAGACTTTAATTACTACTATTATGAGGTTTCAACGTCTATATAAAAAACACACATTTATATAGTAAAAAACACTTTTACTATATATATATATATATATATATATATATATATATATATATATATATATATATAATCTTTAAAATACAATATGTAACGTCCTAAAAATATAACAAAAATTACATAGTTTCATTCTCTATTAATCATATTTAATACATATCTAGTTGATTTTTTATATTACCAAACTATCTTTATTTATGAACACAAAAGATATAAACATATATAATTGATAAGATATAATTAATGATTGACTTTGTTATATTTAGATTGAGAGATTAATCTATGTGATATTGTTTGGTTTACTTTATAATCTACTTATTTTTGTATAAATGTTTTTTAGCAATCTCTTATAGTCAAGTGATTTCTTACGCATATCAATGATGAAAATTTTGTTTTTTAAATATAATATATCCAAAAGACAAGAATACATAATTTTCCATTGCAATGTATATTTTATTTAATTTTGTTTTCACGCATGAAAGACTACATCAAATTGATATTTGAAACCTTCTTCTGTTATAGCTTTATTAATGAATTTTACTTTAATTATTTGCAATCTTCTTAATTTCTTTACATCATATTTACTTAAAATTTATCGATGACATATTGATTAAATTTTATAGCAGTAATTAAAATAAAAATAAAAGTTTGATGATTTATAGTGACAAATGATGGCTTTTCGTATAAATCTTTTATTAGTGGCCGTTGATAGTAGCTAAAAGTTAGCAAGTTTTATATTTGATATTCTATTTTTTTAAAATGAAAACAGAAAATAAAACTAAAACGTTGAAGATTACTTTTCTGGATAATGTTTCTAAAACTGGATAAATTTTGAAAATATTTTTTTTTCTGTAGCAATCAACTATTAAAGTCTTTAATTACTACTATTATTAGGTTTCAACATCTATATAAAAACACACATTCACACACTTTTAATATATATATATATATACACACACACACACATATATAATCTTTAAAATATAATGCCTAACATCCTAAAAATATCAAAACAAAAATAACATAGTTTCATTCTCTATTAATTATATTTACTAAATTATCAAACTATATTTATGAACACAAAAAATATAAACATACATAAGATATAACAATTATTGACTTTTTTTTTTTTTAAGAGTTCATATTATGTTTGAACTCAGAGACTAATTTATGTCATAATGTTTGGCTTATATGATAATTTACCTACTTTTCTGTAAATATCTTTTAGCAATCTCCTATGGCCAAGTGATTTCTTACATATATTAAGTTTGAAAATTTTATTGTTTGGGGAGGATATAAACCGCATATATATACATGTTTATTTCTCAAATTTCTCTTTATCAGAAACTTATTTTCTTTTTCTCCACCATCTTTTCTCTAATAGTTTACCGTCATTTCATCTTTTCTCTAAACAAATTTCACCTAGGATATGGTGGTAGAGTAAAAAGAAATTCTAACTTATCAAAATTTGTGATAGAGTAAGTTTAATTTTGCTATATAAACTCCATTTTCTAATTCTAGATTTTGTTTTAGATGTTGTGAAATTTCACAAGTTTTGTAAGATGTAACATTCTATATTTATAATATATTACTCTTTCGATACAATGTTTCATATTATTATTAAAAATGATTTGAATAATTTTATATATATTTTATGAATAAACCAATATTATAACATACGCAAAATAATTTATCTGAAATACTCTGTTTGACTCAATGATTGAAATTAGGAGGTTAGAAAAATTGAAACTTCGTCTAACAAGGACAAATGGATATGAATCTTCATCTCACCTTTTGTTTCATGAAATTCTGCAAAATTATAAAACACTAAGATTTTTGTTTACAAATTTTACAAGATAATGAGGAGTTTCAATAGAGATTTTCTAGAGTGATACCGAAAGACAAGGAAATAACTCTTGTAAGACAGGACATACGAGCTATGTTGAGAAAATGAAACTTGCAATGAAATGCGCATAATATTTTAAGTTTATTTTAATTCATGAGAAGTTGCACCAAAGCTCATATCGATTAAAGAAATGTAAGAATATTCAAAGTATTAAATAATCCTTTGACAAAACTACCAACCATAAGGCTTATCAAAGTCTTAGCAGATGGAAAAGTAAGACTACAGACTTAGATTTCTTTATTAAAAGATTTACTTTTTATATATGAACAAAAATATTTTACCCTTAGTTATGTTGATCGCAGTCGTTTTACAAGCAAATTAAAAGAATTCTAGTGTTGACTGCCTAACGTAGTGTTACTAGACCATCTAACATCAAAAGAGATGATAGTATAGATAAAGAAAAGTTAACCTCAAGTCTCCTCTTAACGAATCCATTATTAAATTCAGACAATCAATATTCAAAACTTATCTATAATAAAGAAAGTTAGTTCTAACAATAAATCAAAGAGGGGGGTTTGAGGATTGTTGTGCATGAAATTAAAATAGACGATTTAAAAATGATAAAGAAAATAGGTTGACTCTCAAGTTCTTTCACAACATATTTTTCCTTGATTTTATTAAGATTATTATCCTTTAATTCTCCTCATAGAGTTAGATCCCACAAGAATGAGAACTGAGCCAAACCCACACAAGGGAATGACACCACCTTCAACCTAAAACCTTAAGTCGTTGGGTTTGTGGGTCTTCTTTCTTATATGTTATTCAACTTTCTCATTCCTACTCAATGTGGGACTTAGACTCACACTTGGATACCTAACAAATCTCTCCCTCAAGTGAGAGTCCCTTCCACATTGGTACACTCTCCGTCGAGGGAGAAACATTTTCAAATACGAGTACCTCATTCACAAAGACCCTCACTTGTACCACCGTTTACATACTTAAACGGGACACGCTATGCTTGAAATCTCCGTCAGGAAGACTTTCGATACAGGGGCCAAATTGTACTCGCCCAAGCCGCAAACCATGATACCACTTGTTGGGAAAATCCGAGGGGAACACCTTGGGGAGATCTCATAAGAATGAGAATTGTTAGGTATTCAAGTGTGAGTCTAAGTCTCACATTGGGTAGGAATGAGAAAGTTAAGCAACATATAAGAAAAAAGATCCTGCAAACCCAATATCTTAATGTTTTGGGTTGAATGTGGTATCATTCTCTTATATAGTTTGACTCAATTTTCATTCTTGTGATATCTTCCTAAGATTTTTTTCTCGGATTCTCCCAACAATATATATTTTAAATACTATATATTATATATTCCTTTTGTAGTAAAGTAAATAATTTTGTGAAAATGAAAGTTTTATTATTTTATTTAAATTTAAAAATGTCAGTCAAAACGGATTTTTTATAAAGACAAAAAGATCAAATCAATTTGATATATACTAATTAAAAAAATGTGTTGAATATCATTTCACACTGAATAAACTTTGTTCATGATTTTAGTATACATCGATGAAATAGAAGTTTCTACTTTTGTGAATGAGATTTTCACCTAATTAAAACTATTTTAAAATGCAACACAGTAATGATTTTTTTATCCGCTAATAGTGAAAGAAATTTACATTAAAAATGAATAGTTATTAAATTCATTAATTTATTACGACGACATAAAAATTAAATAATTGTCTATGTTATATTTGTTATCGTATAATAGATCTTTAAAATTTTATACTAAGGTTAATTTATTTAATTGATAAAGTAAAAAGTTTGTTATAGACAATTTGTCTATTGAGCTGAACTATTAGTTTGTACTAATATTGGATAGTTTTAGTTTCTACGCGAAAAAATCGAAATAAACATCTGTTTTTTTATCTTATCATTTAATAAAGAAAACATTTTAATATAATTTTTAAACTGTAATTATAAAATTTACCCAACTTAATTTTTCAAACCGACAAGCGATAAAAATAGTAAATGTAATATTCATTAATTATTTCTTATAGCATTTATTAATTTTTTAAAAACAATATTCTGTTTGGCGTTTACTATTTTTTGAAATTATATCATGTTGGTGTTTGTGCCGTGGTTTGTTTGTTTTCAACATTAATTGAAAGTATGTCGGGGATCTACCTGTCAGTGCCACGTGGAATGTGTGGTGGCGTCAGAAGGTGTATGGTGTGCGACTCGAGATCTAACTATTTAGATTTGTAAAGTTTAATTTTCAATATTAATTTATTATAAACTAAAATATAGTGTTAGTCACTAAAAATAAGTAATTTTGTTCTACTACATTAATTCTTGGATTTTTCTTGACTTTTGGTTCCTATCACATTCTTTTTCTATAATTTAATTATGTATGTCGTTATTAATGTAAACTGTAAAAATAAAAAATTAAAAGGTAATACATGTGTTAATGCAAAAATTATATAATTTGAAATAAAAACATCATGGTTAAGTATTTGTTTTATAATAAAAAAATTTAGATGGATGAAATGAAATTCATGCAATATAATTAAAAGCTTAAGATCAAACGAGAGCTATGGTTGTGACATTGTGTTCTTTGTCATCGGTAAAAGGTGAATGAATTGAAAAGTATTGAAGGATGGAAAATTCTTGAATGGATCTATCTAATTAAAGAATATAAATAATAAAATTTAAATAAAATAAGTCGCGAAGTGATAGAGTTTAATATTCCCATATATGTTATTATGGTAAGACTTTCTCTTTCATCTCACTTTTCTAACCATCAAACTTTTAAAAAGAAATCTCTTATTATTAGGAAGATTTTTTTTTTCTTTTGAATTTATAATTAATTTTGTTAAAATTAGTTAAAAAAATCATATTAATTTAGATAAATATATACTGAAATTTGATTATATTTGAATAGTTTATTTTATGTTTTTAGATTTTGAATGGATATCTTGTTTAAGTTACAAATTTTTTAAAAATAAGAAATTACATGCAAGAGAAATTATTTATGTTTTTTAGAATCTTAAGATTCTCTTTTTTAAATCTTAAGATGAATAATTTGGATATGAAAATGACTTGGTCACAAAATGACTTGGTCACAAAATTTTGATTTTTGGTTTAAGGATAATATTTTGTTTGAAAATTGTTTAAATATTTGAATTAAGTGTATTTGAGTTTTGATTAATAAATAATTATTTTAAATTGAACAATTGAAAAGTTAATTTAGTGGTTACATTGTGCATGTTAAGCTATATAGTTTATCAAATTAAGTTTTAAATATGATTTTGATGAATATAATTAATTTGTATATTTTTTCCACATATTAATTTTATTTATGAGTTTGATGTGAATGAAATATATATTGAGTTTGAATGATTACTATTGAATTGAGACGAGAAAAGGATGACGTTTGAACAAATTTTAGATTATATTAATCATTTTGAATATATTTGAGAGTTTTATTTATTAAACTAGTTTTGGATAAAACTTTGAAAATAGAATTATTTTACTATTTGAGATTAATTTTCTAATATTTTTTTTCAAGTGGAGAAGTTTTGCTTAACTAAAAATAAAACATAGATTCAAAGTTTACTTTGATCCTATTTTCACTAAATCCAATAATTTTTTTGATCAGGTGAAAATAGAGTCACAACTCAACATTTGCTCTATATGATTTTAGCTAAATATTTTCATTAAGCAAGGTAGTTTTTCTCAAGCAAAAATATTTTTAATCAAGATAAATAAATTCTCTTTGTTGTCTCTTTAACGGATTGTATGTGAATATTTATTATAAATGTAAAATAAATATTAATTTGTATATTTAATTGATTGTGATTTTGTTTAGATGATGTATGTTGTATGAAAATGGTTGTTGAGAGTGATAAGAATTATATGAATTTGTGGTTACAAATCTACGATGATATGTCAATGACTTTGATTTGTGTATTAAATGTTGACACCTATGTTGTAAGAGAGATCTCCTTACTTCTGATGGTCACGTAGACTAACATATCAGGTGATGAGAAACTAAAATAATAATTCTTATACACTGTGACATGTGTAGATGTGCAACTTGGATTGTAATGAACTTACCTTGATCCACTACTTTTGGGTTAACATTTTAATCTACGTTTTAGATTGAATCAAATGTTAGTCTCTAGTAGGATATACTTAATACAAGTTTTTCGAAAGACGTACATTGATACTCCGCTTGTTGAATATCTTTGATGTATATATTCATGTGTGACCTTTTATGTTGGCATTTTAATGGAATTGAATTACTATTTTTTTGTTTGCTACTCACAATGTCTCCTTCACATACATTTTTATTATGTTGAAAATTTACTTCAATAACTTATCCTTGTATGTATTGTTGTATTATGTTCTACAATAATTGTACTATGTATACAAGCAAACATAGGTACTGAAAGGGCTTTTAAAATATTATGAATTTTAGCTAATGTACCATTATGGGGAAACACATATTGTTGTAGTTGCTTTAACTTCTAAGAAGATACATGTGTCAACACTTATATTTAGATAGCAGGAGTTGATTGAAAAATTCAACAACTTTTATATCTATATATTACATTAGTTGTAATATGCTTGTTATAACTAATAAATTTCTAGAAAATTTGAAAGAGAAACAATTGGTGGATTTGAATTTGAAGAATATTTTAACCCTATTAGATACTAATAAAGCTAAAGGCTTCTCTACAAGAAAGATTGTATCTTAAGATTTAGAAACAAAAAATGTGTGCCAAAGGATGATGAATTAAAGTAGATGATGTTATCTGAAGGTCACAAAAGCAAGCTCACTTTACATCTAAGTATGATCAAGATGTATTAAGATATCAAAAAATTTTATTGGTAGCTTGATATGAAGAGAGAGTCAAGTTTGTCTCTATCTATTTAACTTGTCAAAAATCCAAGGTCGAACATCAACGATTTGGAGGTAAGTTAACCTAATTAGACATTCCAATGTAGAAGTGGTATAATTTTTTTTTTTTTTTTTTGGATTTTGTCACCTACTTGCCACATACAATGAAGAAACAAGACCTAATGTGAGTAATAATGTAAAGACTAATGAATTTCTATGTAAAAATTGACCTAGATTTATAATCAAACTACATAATGTATCCTTCTACATAATATCAAATAGAGATCTTGTTTTATTTCTAGTTTTGAGCGACACTTAAAAAAAGCTTTAAAGACGACACTTGATATATAATTAGAGAAAATTGTATGTTTTGTACATACTTTTTGTTGAGTTTATAATAAAATAAATAATTTTATAAAGATGCTACGTTTATATTCTTAATTAATTAAGAATGTTTTAATATAATTTTAAAGGTAATTATTGGATTAAAATGTTATTTTCATTACTAATTAGCGTTTTATTTTATTTTTTGTGATTTTAATTTTTAAATTTTAAAAAACCAACAATTTTATTCAAATTATTAATTTTTTATTATTTTACTTTTCATTTCGCTTAATTAAATCATGAACCTGATATTTATTTAAATTATCATTAATTCCTTAATCATCTTTTATAATAAAACCTAGTACTTTTAATATTGTACAATTATCATATAAAACAATGTGATCCAGTTTTTAATCCAAAATTTGAAAGTCAGTGATTCGTGGTAAATTACAAGTTACAATTTAACTCCATATTAAAAAAAATATAAAATATAATATTAAAATTATTTAAATAAAATAAAAAATATTATTTAATACAATTTTTAGATCGTATATCATGTTTCTATTTATTTCATTATATTACATATCAATTCAAAAATAATTTATAGACCACAAACATTTTACGACAATAATAAAAGATACGAAACTATATAAAGTTCTTTCAACTCAATGAAATTTAAATGTAACTCCTAAAAATAAGCTACAAACTTATGAAGACTTCAAGTTCTAATAAAAGTATTTACTTAGTTTAAAAGTTCAAAAACTTTAACAAATCTAACTAAAATTGAAATATGTTAATTAAAAAAGACATAACTCGAGTTCTAGACTTTCCTTTTATTTTAAAGCTACAAGAAAGCTAACATTAAGAACTACAACTTTCATGGAGATTACTAAACTAACTCTAAAAGTCTTTATCTTCTAAACACTTGAAGATTTACGAAGTGAGTTTAAGAAAATATTAAGAAAATATTTTCTCTACTTGCTCTTAGATTTGAATCCCTTGAGCAAAGTAGTATTAACTTCTTGGATGAAATATGTTAGGCATAGAATCTATCAGTTGAACGGAATTATGTAGATTTTATCATTCTACAAACTTTTCAAAACCATTTTCAAACTTCAACCAATTTTTTCTTTTAACTAAACACATTTATAACAAGTTTTAAATGGTTAACTTTAATCACCACTAACATTATTTCTACCTTCACACCAATCTAATCAATATGACACATAAAACTATTTGTCCAATTTTAAGAAAATCGCACAATGAAATTTAAAATTTATCATTATTTCCACCTTCACACCAACCTAACCAATATGACGCATAAAACTATTTGTATAATTAAAAAAAAAAAAAATCCCACGATAGAATAATTTATCATGCAATCTTGTCCATTCAGAGTTTCCTTAACCAAGCTAAATTATTCTTCAAGTATTCTCTATACAAAGATTGTGGAAATGAATTTTTTTAAATTCAACTCAGTTTTAATTTTTAAATTATAATTTTCATTTTTAACAATAAATTTATGTTAGGTCTAATATTATAGATAAATTTAAGTTTATTTATTTATTTTTATAGAAAAATATATCCAAATAGTAATATTATATATATATATATATATATATATATATATATATATATATATATATATATATATATATATACATATATAAAAGAGGTTTTAGATAAATAATTGTCCTATGAAACTAAGGTTATTTTAAAAAATATAATTAAATAAGTAATTGAGTTAACAAACATAACAATAATTATTAAGTTAATTTTTAAAATGTACATTAAATAAGTAATTGAATTAACAAACATAATAATCAACAATTGATAGTTAACTAATAATCAACCTCACCATTATTAAGTTAATAATTATCATTTATCACTCTCCAACAATGACAAGTAATTCTTTAAATTGAAATCATTTTAAAATTTTAAATTATACTTTCCATTTTCAAAATACATTTATCCTAGTTTTAATATTTACGGGTTAAAACTAAATTATGTAATTTTGTAGAAAAAAAAATACATTAACCGTATTTAATTTAATTTGAATTCTTTTAATTTAATTAAATTATTTTGATAAAGAAAATAGTTTAATTTGAGTAATCAATATAAAAAATATAAATATCAAATCAAAAAATTAATAATAAATATTTATTATTGTTAACCGAGAAAAATACTTTTTATTAATCTATTCTTTCAACACCTTAGAGAATAACAAACTTGCATTTAATTTGTTTTTCTACTCTTGTAAGTTGAGATTGAAGTCACTTCAAAAACGGAATCCGCGAAATTTGTAATTTTTTATTTTATTGTTATATCTGATTTCTTTTCTGTTTCTCGTATTTAAATTTAATATCATTTTCCTTTAAAAATCAATATTTTATATGAGAATTATAAACTGACAATTTCAAAATCTTATAAATTTTAAATATTAAAAGCGAATAAATTCTTGAATTTTTCCCATACATCAACAGCTTGTATATGCAAAAAGGCGAACACTTTTTTATTCAAAAAATAGGAAAAGAAAAATCAATTCAAATCGCATTTCTTTTTCTCTCAGCCTTTGCGTGCTGTCTTCATCGTTCTTCTCTTCTTCCTCGCTCTTCCCTTCGCCACCATCAAAAGCTTCAAATCAGAACCGTTCAATTCAAACCTCCAAACCCAAAACAAAACGAAAAAACCCTAATCTCATGTCATTTCAAGCTTAATTAACCTAATCCGATCCTAATTAAGCCATGGAATTATCCTAATTAACGGTTCTCCGGTTTCTGCAAACCCCCGAGTCCTTAATTCTACCAGCGATGCCGACGGTGGCCGTCAAACTCTACAGCGTCTTCTTTAAGTTTCTCCTAAAGAACCGTTTGCAGAACCGGATCCAAGCCCAGGCCGAAGAATCCAACCCGTTCGGTGTTACGACCCGACCCGGCGAGTCCGTCGCCGCCGCCAACCCCTCCTTCACCGACGGCGTTGCTACCAAAGACATCCACATCGATCCCCTGACCTCCCTCTCCATCCGAATCTTCCTCCCCGATTCCGCACTCTCGCCCGAACCTAATTCCAAGCCTATCTCCAAATCGGAACCTGGATCCGCGGGGAGCCACGAAACGGCGTCGTCGCGCGCGGTGAGGCGCAACAGCTACGAGCCCTCGGTGTTTTCTCCTCGGGAGGAGACGCGGCGGAGCAGCGCCGGCGAGTACCGGGGGTACTCGCCGGCGCCGGACGGTCGCCGGAAAAAGTTGCCGGTGGTGTTACAGTTCCACGGCGGGGGGTGGGTGAGTGGGAGCAATGATTCGGTGGCGAACGATTTGTTCTGCCGGAGGATCGCGAAGCTCTGCGACGCGGTGGTGGTGGCGGTGGGGTACCGGCTGGCGCCGGAGAATCGGTTCCCGGCGGCGTTTGAGGACGGGTTGAAGGTGTTGCATTGGCTGGCGAAGCAGGCGAATTTGGCGGAGTGTAGTAAGTCGTTGGGAGGGAGGAAATTGGAGGGTCATCACAAGCATATTGTTGATTCTTTTGGAGCCTCAATGGTTGAGCCTTGGTTGGCTGCTCATGGAAATCCATCAAGGTTGCAACTCACTTTTTTGTTATCACCTCTCGTTTGATTTATTTTATCGTTAATTTTGTAGATTGATCTGTTTGTACATTTTGTAGTTTAAGATTTGGGGTGATACTGATAGGAATGTGATGATTCTTGTTGTGATTGAAATGAATGGTGCGGTGTTTTCTGTTTTCTGTCTTCATTGTCTTTTTGAAGTGTTGATAGTGATTAGAGAGTGTAGAACAGTGTATTAATTTGATCGAGGCATATATGAGTTAGGAAGGAGGTGACAGATTTAGTAGTAGTGGGGTTTTCAGTTTGATAGCAGCATGTTTTGGTTGGGATTGTTAATCTGATGGTTATCAACGCGAGACTGATTTTGGTCCAGTTTAGATAAAAGTTATTCCGTACTAGTTATAGAAGACAAAAATAAAAAGGGTAAAATGAATTGAGTTTCTCCTAGAAACTCTTTTACATAACTTCTCCAAAGATTGCGGGCATAAGTTGATTTTAACATGGGAGAAGTTTGATTTTTTTTCCCTTTTTATTTTCTGTTGCTGTAAGTGTTTATGGAAAAATTTATCTAAAAGGAATCTTAGTGTTGTCTAGGAAGATTTCTTTAGAGTTATTCTTTCACTTTGTTTTACGTGTTTGATCTAGACTCATTTTAGGGAAGTTTCAGACCTTCAAACAATAATATGTATTCAGCTTTGTTTTACTGGTTAACCTGTTGCCCTCTTGAGTTTTCTTGAATAAAATTACTTTGTGATGCATCTTCATGTTCCAAACGTATAGATCTGTGCATATACGTGGTTTGGGATCTCAGTTGTTGCACAGACTAGAGCGAGCATTCTGTTTTATGTGATGAAATTGCTTATTTTTGGGGTGCATGAGTTATGGTATGTTGTTCTAGTAGATATGTATCTTTTTGCTTGGTAGAATAACATATTTGCCCATCTCACTTTCCAAATTGGGATTGGTTTCTGTATGTAGAAGGAGTGAGCTTCAGTTTTCATCTTATCTAAGACATTATATTTGTTGGCATGAATTCAACGACTTTTAGATTGTGTCTGTAGCTAATTATCCTGGTTCTTTTAACTTAACATTCTAGATAAGCTGATTCTTCTCGTTGGAAGGAGTAAGCTTCATTTTGCATCTTATCTAAAGACATTATGTTCGATGACATGAGTTCATTCACTTTTAGATAATGTCTGTAGCTAATTAACCCAGTTCTTATAACATAGCATTCTAGATATGCTGAAAAATACAAATGGCATTGAGAGAGAGAGAGTGAGAGAGGAGTAAGGTGACCATGTCGGGTGGATGTCAGTCGATGGTAGCACAGGCCATCCTGATGGAAATTAGAGGGTTTTGATGATAAAGGAAAAAAGACTGGTGGACCTAACGTTCTGAAACACTAGTTTATGTGAACCTTTTTTTTCTCTTTGGATTTGACCTTTTGTTGGTCTTGGTCTGATGATTTCTTTTCTATATTGCCAGTATCAGATTTCAGTTTTTTTTTTTTTTTTTTTTTTATTTTTTTTTCTTTTTTTTTGTTTTTTTTTTTTTTTTTTTTTTTTTTTTTCTTTTTTTTTTTTTTTTTTTTTTTTTTTTTTTTTTCTGAATTTTCATTCCATTTTATGTGCTAGTTTCTTTTCTTTTCTTATCTTTGCCGTTTCCTATATGTACATATATAATAGCGTCCCATCCATCCCTTTGGAATTTCTGAGTTTAGAATTTTGTGTTAAAATACATATTTGAAAGGTACAGGAATTTGTCTCAACTTTGGTGATGCTAGTGTTTTCCAATATATGAACGTAGAGATAACACTTACAATTGACCACTAGTATATTGATTAAACTACATGTACTTATAACGAAACCTATTATAATATGCACTTCTCAGTTCACATGAAGCTTCCATTTTCTCATTTGTAGGGATCTTAACCATTTTGGCGTCATGTCTTTCTGGGCTCCTTTTTATGCACTGTTTTAGAATTCATCTTGGTTTTGACCAAGAATTTCTGATCTTGTTGAATCTTTTCTGTGTATATATCTATAAACCTACATTAAGATTTATTGGTGTCTTTCTTTAACAACTTCAATACTGTTTGGGAATCAATCTTATTCTGATTAATTTCCTGTTGTTAATATTCTATATTTAAATTTTTCTTGAAAATGGAATTTTTCAAATAGTAAATTACTTTTTAAAGCATATATTAGAAGGCACTCGGCATCTAAGTGATTGCTTTTGTTTTGCTTGACTATTGCATCATTGATTTTGCAAAGCTTTTATCTACCTCTTTGGACATGGACGTAAATATTTTGGAATGCTATGCCTCTTCATAACTGGTCTTGTTTGAAACTGAAAAAAGAAAAAGAGAAAGAAAGTTGAAGGGTAACTTGGTTTGTAGATAAGCTGTTGTGTTGTATGTTACGCAATGTTTTTTTGTCGGGAGTTATGTGATTCACTTATTCACTGCTTAACCTTTCACCTTTTTTCTTTGGTATTAGATGTGTTCTTCTTGGTGCGAGTTGTGGTGCAAATATTGCAGACTATGTGGCTCGGAAAGCTGTAGAAGCAGGTAAACTTCTGGACCCTGTCAAGGTGGTGGCACAGGTCCTGATGTATCCATTTTTTATTGGAAGTGTGCCCACTCATTCTGAAATAAAGTTGGCAAACTCTTACTTTTATGACAAGGCCATGTGTATGTTAGCATGGAAACTATTTCTACCTGAGGGGGAGTTTAGCCTAGACCATCCAGCTGCCAATCCCCTTGTCCCAGGCCAGGGTCCTCCTTTAAACAAGAGACCTCCAACATTGACAGTGGTGGCAGAACACGACTGGATGAGGGACCGTGCCATTGCATATTCAGAGGAGCTTAGGAAGGTCAATGTTGATGCACCTGTTTATGAGTATAAAGATGCAGTCCATGAATTTGCAACACTTGACATACTTATCAAAAGCCCTCAGGCCCAGGTTTGTGCTGAGGACATTGCCATCTGGGTCAAGAAATATATTTCCCTTCGCGGCCACGAATTCTCATATTGAGTAGGATATACCAGAAACTAAGAGGATGGTCAGTGAGAAAACTTTCCCTCATCTTTGAAATTATCTTAATACATGCCTAGGGGGTATGTGATTATATCACAAGATTTGTTTCGATGGTTGACAAGGTCCTGTTGTCCTCGTTGTTGACCGGTTCCATGTTCCCTCCACCTGTCAGTTCTTGTTGTAAGATAGAGTTGTTCGAGAGCGGATTAGTTGAGCTAGTGAGAGATCCTTTCACCTTATTCACACTGCATTTGGAAGCCCCTGTTTCACTTTTCCTTGTGTATTATGATGTACTATTTCTCTCCATATAAAATTTAGTCATCAATTCTTTTAGCATTAGGGCATCCAAATCAAGCAGTCTCCAGTCTATTCTTTTTTTCCGGTACGGCCCTTGAAGTAGGAGTTCATTGTTAATTAATTTTGTACAAGAGACAATCTTATTGTTCTTCGATATCATTAAGATTTCAGATTAAAAAAACCAATTTCCCATAAGATTCGTTTAGTGATAGTCTATGGAGTTTCTTTAATAATATTAGCTAAAAGCTAGAGCCGATTTTGCTTAGTTTACTTTGTTGTGCACAATGTTCCCAATCAAGGAAATTATATTCCATCGTTATCTTCTTGATTGTTAACTTTTACACGTTCAGCAACTATAAATATGCTATGATCTTCACTGGATTGACTCGGCTATTATCACAAATCTTGAGGTAATTGCCCACATATATCTCCTCCCCTTGAATTCCTGGGGCAGGGGAACCATATGGAGGTTGAATCCAGATATTGAACCTCTCAAAGAGATGGTATTGGCTGTTTATCATGGTTAAATCTTAAAACCATCTCCATACCCAAGCCAAATAAACCAGTTTGGCTTGCTGGTGTCAGTATTGGAAGCACTTTGAGGGCATGGGAGCCACCACTCTGATCCAGTGGGGTCTTGACAGGTTCATAAATCTGTCACATATTCTGGTCTTATTTGCTTTGGTGGAATCTCTGTTGACTGTTCTGTAACCATGACTTTACCAACCGAAATTATGGTTGCCGGAAGTGTATTTCTTTCTGCACCCTTTAAAAATCTTATCTCACCCCTTTCTGTTTCAGAATGACTATTTTGAAATGTAGATCTATATTTGGGAATATCCATTCTGGAATAGAAAAGAGTGAGCCAAAGTATTTATAGTGTGCAGGAAGTTGGGGCCATGTGGGAAGGGTCTCGTGTTTCTTTCCACACCAAACCGATCTTACGAAAATCGAAGAGAATCAGTTGTACTTGTACATTATGTATCATATAACGTATTTTACACCTTGTTTGAGGAAGGTGAAAATATAGTTTGCTGAATATGTATGTGTTTGTGTTGACTTGTTACCCAAAAAATTTCTAAAATATTTGTGGGAATAAGTTCCTCTATTGTGATAGGTTTACTAACTTTTTTTTAATCTTATTAGTGTGTTAGATATTTTTTAATTTTAGTAACTTACTATTTTTCACGTTGAATTTGGTCCAATCTAAAAAAAAATTAATATAATCTTTTCGAAAAGAAATTGATGGTAATGATGTTAGTTTACAGTGACATTTCATATTCATCTTGCGAATAATGAATGACACGTCATTATAATTTCGATATCATTAATTTGAGAGAAGAGATTACCCCTAGATTGAAAATTTTCATACCAATAAGAAAAAATGAGAAAAGAAATATTAATTCATTACAATACTATCTATACTTACGTGGAATTTAGTAATTTAAGATTTTGAAATAAAAGAATATTTTTTTTTATAAATATTTAATATGAATTTACTTTATAACTGTACTATATCAAGGAATACGATAGTGTGGCAAAGAAGGAAAACTTTATTAGATAATCATGTAGAAGTATTTGCAATGATACTGTGTCTTGTAAGTGCTATGTCTTTTGTGTACATTCTCTTTTACTATTTCTTTTCTTCATAAACATAATTAATTTTATTAGTTACTGTAATGAATAATTACAAATATTATAAAAGTTAATACAATATAACTTTTTTATGCATACACTTTTTTATAATTTTAATATAAATGTATTAATATTTTTATTATAATAATTATTTTTTAGATAAATAATTGATTTAGTAGAATAATTATTAACATATTTTATTTTTATTACAATAAAAACTTACATCGTTAATTTTATTTAAACCTTTTTAATAATTAAGGTAATTCAACATATATTTTATCTTTAATAATTGTCATGTATTTATTAAAAAAAATTAAAATTAATATATAAGCAATCTTGAAGGAACTTTTATTTTCTTTTATAAATTTAGAATTTTTAGTGTTTCATTAATTGAATTAACCTTAATTCTTCCTTTAATAGATACATTTGACAATATAATTAAAGGAAAAAATATATATAACTATTAAGGAAGTTCAAATAAAATTAACGGAATTAAAATTTTTATACTAATATCATAAGTTTTTTTACTATACTAAAAATAAATATTATAAGTTTTTTTTTACTATACTAAAAATAAAAGTATGTATGATACTTATTATACTGAAACAATTATTTATTTTTAATTTTGAATTAATTTTTTATGTACATATTGTTTTTATTATTAAGATGAGAATTTTGTTTTATATTTTTTTTTTGGTGTATACATTTTCTATTGTTATTAACTTTTTTCATGCTAATATTTGTTAATCGACATTTTAGCTTTTATGAAAGATTGAAAATATTTTTATTATACAATTATAAAAATTAATGAAAAGTAAATTATTTTTGTTACTATATTTTTCATATATTTTATTACTATTTTTTATTTTATTTATATTTGGTACTTATTTTTTATTATAATAATAACAATATCAATATTTTTAATTATGTTTTTATTATTTTCTATACAAATATATAGACGTAAGAGACAAGAGCACCATTATTTCTCCTGGAGTATATAAATGGATTGGGTGTGTAATCTCACATCTTTTAACTTTATAACAAGATGTGATCACTTATTTCATATATAAATGTATCTTTTTTTTTTTTTTTTTTTTTTTATGGTTATACAATGATTTGGATGTGTATAATAATGAGTTGAATCTCAATTTATGGTTTACCAGGTTAGATTGAGTTGGATTATATTTAAATTTTCTATTACATGATTCATTCACCACTACCACCAGCATCAACAAATTTTGATTATCTACCAAGTGTTACAACTAACACATGAGGGAGTTTGTTACGTGATTATGAAGTCAATCATGTTACATAATTTTGCTGTGTTTCCTTTATTTTGTGTATAAAACAACTACTCTATATTATCAAAATGCATTCCAATATTTTTTTCTTATGGTATCTAAAACCTCTTTCTTTGTGAATTTTGTTGTGAAACTCTAATGATGAAAAATTCAAACTATAATAGTTCAGAATCATGGAATACTACTATTCTTGATCTTTCTCATCATCTGACAAGTCATTATTATGTGTACCCAAGTGAATGCCCTTATAGTGTTTCTGTCACACCTGAGCCATTCATATACTAGAATGGCACGTTGAGCTTTGATTGTGAAGAACAAATACAAATTTATTTATGGAATTATTCTGGTACCACTTGTTACTAATTCACACTTTTTTTCCTAGGACAGATGTAACAATTTAGTGCATGGATCATGAATTTCATCTTCCCATCAATAAGAGTGTTGTTTTCATGGGAAATGTTATATATATCTAGTTTGATATAATGGAACAATTATTGCAAGGAGATTTGATTTGTGTTTCAGAGCTTCAATAGGAAATCCATAATTTCAAGCAAGGACCTCTAAGCATAACTGAATTTTTTACTAAGTTAAAAAGGCTTTTGGAGGAGCTTGAATGTTATAAGCCAATTTTTACTTGCACTTATTATGTTCGATGTAATTTCCAAGCAATGAGGAATGCAAGAAATTCCAAGCACCAAGATATAATTATTCAGTTTTTGAATGGTTTGAATGATTATTTTAGCATTGCTAAATTTCAGATTTGTTGATGAATCATTTACCTTCTATGAACAAAGCTATGATAATTCAACATGAAAGACAAGGTAACACAAATTTTGATGAAGAAGCCAAAGTGTTTGCTAGAATCACTAATAATAGAAAAAACTTTGGTATAGGCAAAGGAAAAAGGCAATAATAGGGGAAAGGTTTGTTCTCATTGTGGAAGAAATAGATACACCATTGATGTGTACTATATGAAACATAAGACTCCTCTGAACATTGGTTCCAAAAATAATCCTACGATACACAATATTATCCAAGAAGAGGCTTAGCATTAGTCAAGAAAAGACAATTCAAGAAATACTTAACAAGTTATCACTCAAGAATAATCAAAAACTTTCTAGCAACAACAATCGAATTTGCAAGCTTCTTCAAGCCACACTTAAAATCAAGCTAGCACTAGCTTGTATACATTATTTGATCCATTCTCAAGTACAATCTGCATTTTTATCTTGTCCATAAAATCAATATTCTAACTCTTAGATATTAGATTGAGAAGTCACAAATCATATATGTTATACCTTCACATTATTTGATACCTTTCATGAAATTAAGCCTTTTAGTGTAACTCTACCTAATGGATATAAACCATTGGCCAAACTTTATGGTATAATAACTTTCTCTCTTACCCTTAATTTGAAAAATGTATTGTTTATTATAGAATTCACTTTTTACTTTATTTGTGTAAAATTATGTCAAAATTCTAATTGTCTTTGATAGAGGAACCTTCTTAATGCTTTGCTCCTTGGAACTCCACTTGAAGTTGTAGAGTATGGTGGAAGTTTTGCACCAAACCAATGAGTGGAAGAAAGCCCTTCACACACCCGGAAGCAAGAAAGATGAAGATGGATTCGTGAAGGTGAAGCGGAACTACAAGAGTGATGGTGAAGCTTGCGGTAGAAGCTTCAATGGAAAGATAAGCTAGGTGATGAAGGAGTTATTGGAGGAGGTTAGGTCAACCACCAAGAACTCTTCAAGGTTTCTCTAGAGAAGAAAATTCAAAGGAGAGCTTGATAATGAGCTGAAAATTCTACAACATGTCATTACTTAAATCAAGCATATTTTACATGGTGTCTATACATGTATTTATAGAAAAAGAGTAGGAGAAGAAGCTTGTGGTAGAAGTTTCACTAAACCTAGCGTGAGATGTAAGCTACCTCTAACCCTAGCTTCTTCAGAACAATTCCTTGCTTTCCACTCAGCTGCTGCCACATGTCATACTCTAAATGGTTGACACAATGGTTGGGTGTGTCTTTATTGATGTATTGGGACTTCTCTACGTTGCTTGTACCAAGGGAGAGTGCTTACGACTATTTAATGCATGGATTGCATGCTTAGTTATTTTCAAGAGAAAACATAGTTTGAATTTGATGATTGGTGACTATGGTAGAATTTGTAGGGAAGTGCAAAATGTGGTAGGCACAAAAGTGCATCTCAATAGCCTTTATTGGAGTGGTTTCCACGTTCATCTTTATCATTGGTGCATGGTGCAGCCCCACGTAGCTTTCCTTCTCACTTTGTATATTTAAATGGACCTTACCTTCATATTGAAAAGCCAAATGACATCTTTATATATATTGAAGCAGACCCCACCTTCATCTTGGAAAGTCCAATGTTTTGCATTTCTTAGAATAACCATGTAATTCACCCTCCATGTAGGCCATAGGTGAATCTTCTATTATTTCCTAAAAATTAAGTCCAAATAGCAAAAATTAGAATACACAAAAGACCAAACACATATACCAAATTAAAATCTAAACTATACTATCATTTTGGGTTAGACCGTATTCTATTAGTCTTTCAAGTTTTTCTTTTAAAAACATCAATTGTAAGATGTGAAATCCATGAGGATGATTGGTTGGCTAAACAAGTGGGATGTTTGAACTTGTTGATAGTTAAGACTCAAAAGAAAGTGATAAAGGTTAATGTTATGATAGAAAACATTCCAAAATCAAGTTTGTGACACTTTAGATTGGGGTACTTTTCACACGAGATATTAGAAATTATAACAAGGAAAAATCCTATAATTTTTATAAATAAAGATGTCATTTATGACATTTGTCATTTGACAAAGCAAGATATTGCTTGTTTTGAGTGCAAGAAGCCTAGGCACATGAGGTTGGAGTGCCCAAAGCTCATATCCAAGAAGAGTGTGATGACTACGTGACAAGATTCAGACTATAGGTCAAACTTTAGTTCAAACAAGAATGCAAATATATGTTTAGTGACAGACATAAACAAAGAGGTATATCTCAATCTTATCTCTGACTTTCTTTCTACTTTTGAATATGATGATGTAGATGAGAATGATCTCCCTTATGAAGATTTATTCAACAACTACAATTTAATATCCAATCACTATTTAAAACTAAAGCAAAATTTAAAATTTTGCTTATATAAAATGAAATGCTCACAAAGAAAAAGGTGTAACTTATAAAGTTAAATAATTTTTTTCTTTTGGATTATCAATCATGACGACGAATAACCTAATATAAGAAGAATAACCTAATATAAAATATATTATAGGTTGTAATAATTTATCAAGTTGTCATTCCTATGATAAAATTAAATCCTTAAAAACTATATTTTATTTAATTATAATATATTATGTTTGAATGAGATATATTTAATAAAAGGAACTTAAGTACACTAAATTTTTTAAAACTCATAAATAGAAAATATTTTTTATTTAAAAAAAAATTGAAGCTATAAGTACAAACGACGTGAATAACATTATTACAATTTATAATATTGAAGAGACAAATGGATTAGTGAGAAAATAGATAAGGAAAATAATAGGAACGACAAAATATTATTATATGTGTGTCCAAAATAGATACTTAATTTCTATTTTAACTATAATGTTTAAAACAAAATTATAAAATAGATAAAATTATTACTTAATGTGAATTTTTTTAATTAATATTATATATAAATCTTATGAATTTCAACTATTTTATTATTTATTAAACATATATAAATAATATTAATTTCAACTATTTAATGTTTTACAAATTATTTTGGTCTAATACACGTACGGAGAGCGAAAGAGTAAACTAGTAATAAATTACATTACTATGAGAAATTTTGATTAGAAAATAAAAATTAAGTCAAATGAAGAAAACATTTTGATCACAAAGTCTGAAATACATTATGTTTTTGTATTAATACTTTTATAAAAGAATTAATATATATTTAAATTGAAAATAGTATATTACTTTATATTTTTAATAGTTAAGTTTGTCCTTTTGACTTTTATTTTATTTTTAGCTCTTAATTAATTGACTTATACCGATTCTACATGAAAGTTGTTATCTTATGAATTTTATAATTCAGTGACGTAAGTTCTTGAAACTTTCTTTCGAAAGCCACGGATTTTTGTGGTTCATGAATCACACAGCTTACACCTATATATAGCTATGAGCATGTTCTTCCATTGTCACTTTATCTTTTCTCAACACATTCATTGCTGCCTTCTATTACACTTTTTCTTTTTGTGTTAGCTAAACTAGAAGAGAGATCATGGCTCCAAAGATCAAGATTGGCATCAATGGTACTCCAATAACACCATTTTTTTTACAACCTTTTTGGATTTCTGTATCAAATTTGCTCAACGTGTGAATTTTTTAATCATTGATAAAGAGATGTGTACTTTATCTTTTGACAATATTAAAAACCTAATAATTAATCATATGCAATGTTGAACACTTTGCTTTGAAGGATTTGGAAGAATTGGTCGTTTGGTTGCTAGGGTGGCCCTCCAAAGAGATGACGTAGAGCTTGTTGCTGTTAATGATCCTTTCATCACAACTGATTATATGGTAAATAGAGTTGTTATTAGTTCTACATGTTTCTTTATTAATATTTTGGATGCAGTTAATGTGATTTAATGATGTTGTTTAATTTTTGCTACTATGTTGCTAATATGGTGTTTAATTGAATTATGTTTGTTAGTTGATTATCCTAATGCTCTCTCTTTTTTAGGTTAAATTGGCTTATTTTTTCTTTTTGTCATTTAAACGACTAGTCATATAACTCTCATTATTTGTACAATTTTGATAAGTACTACTTTATTTGGTTTGATAGTTTTAATCTTGATTCAAAATTGAATTTTGTAGTCATGGCATTTGTTCAATTCTAGTAATAAAATATTACTAACTTTTTTTTAATTTTTTTTTTACAGACTTACATGTTCAAATATGATACTGTTCATGGACAATTCAAGAACTGTGAGATTAAGATGAAGGATAGTAAAACCCTTCTCTTTGGTAGTAGCTCTGTCACTGTGTTTGGAATCAGGTATAGTTTAATTTTATTTATTGATTAAATTAGATAAAATGTGGATTCAATTTTACCAATATATATATATATATAATGGACCAATTTCATAGGTTATATTTGTTTGAATTTGATTAGGAACCCAGAGGAAATTCCATGGGGTGAGGCTGGAGCTGATTTTGTTGTTGAATCCACTGGAGTTTTCACTGATAAAGACAAAGCTGCTGCTCACTTGAAGGTTTGTCAACACTCATTAAAATTTCAAATCAGATGATGTTGTGGATCATTTACAAATAAGATTACCAATATCCACTTTTTCTGGTAAAAATGAGAAGGGGAAAATTTTCTAAATGATAATTTGGCAAACTTTGTTTATAGTATGTTTAGTTTCATGTTTGATTTGTCATTATGGAATTGATTATAATTTCATACTTAATTAAATTGAAAAATCTGGATTTCCCATTAGATAATTTTTTCTTAGAGTTTTATCACTTGTTTTATATAAAAACATTAAAACAACTCTATCATTATTATTGATTTTGTAAAATCAATTTCACTTAAAATTATATATATGCCTCCATGCCCATTCAAACATATAATCAAACATGATTTGAGTATCTAGACATATTAGTGGTAGAATGTTGAAAATCTTCATCTTACTTAGGTATTTCTAGATGTTCCTTTAATTCCTTTTATTGTCAAGAAAATATTTCATCAACTACCATGTTAATTTATTGTGGATTTTTTTAATTCTCATGTTCGATCCTTTTTCTTAATTGTTTGATCAATTAGGGAGGTGCAAAGAAGGTTGTTATTTCTGCACCAAGCAAGGATGCTCCAATGTTTGTTGTTGGTGTCAATGAAAAAGAATATAAGTCTGACATTACCATTGTTTCTAATGCTAGTTGTACCACCAATTGTCTTGCTCCACTTGCAAAGGTAATTTCTTATGGTCTATTGAATTTGCATTCTCATTATACACACAAACAAACTCCAAATTAAGTGACAATGTCCGAATATATTTAGGTTATACATGACAAATTTGGAATTGTAGAAGGCCTCATGAGCACTGTTCATTCCATTACTGGTAAGTGTATAATGTTTACATTCCTTTTGGTTTCATATGATTCATTATTTAAACAATTTGTCTTGGTATATTACATAGCCACTCAAAAGACTGTTGATGGACCATCAATGAAGGATTGGAGAGGTGGTAGAGCTGCTTCCTGCAACATCATTCCTAGCAGTACTGGAGCTGCTAAGGTATCTATCATAGAATGCAAGTAATGTGATATATATATATATATATATATATATA